>R27__coassemble_155_pt1 | contig 57467 bp, 42 predicted proteins | sample R27__metabat2_high_PE_050 | metagenome-assembled genome bin R27 | reverse complement strand
TTATGGCAAAGTGCCAGTTCTGCGATAAGGGCGTTACCTTCGGTATTAAGGTTTCTCACTCACACCGCCGCTCAAATCGTACATGGAAGCCCAATGTAAAGCGTGTGAAAGCTATTGTCGATGGCAAGCCTCAGCATGTCTACGCATGCACACGTTGCCTTCGCAGCGGCAAAGTTCAGCGCGCTGTGTAATTAAATTTACCCGATCAAACCTGTCCTTTTTGTGAGACGGGTTTTTTCGGTTTTATAGGAGATAATCATGGAACTGCTTGAGAAAAGAATCCTTTCCGACGGAGTCATCAAGCCCGGCGGAATCCTGAAAGTTGACAGTTTTTTAAATCACCAGATTGACCCATCTCTTATTTTTGCAATGGCAGAGGAACTCAACCGCCTTTATTCAGACCCCGGCATTAACAAGATTCTGACTATTGAAGCCAGCGGTATCGCTATTGCCATTGCTGCAGGATACGTTATGGGCTGTCCTGTAGTCTTTGCCAAAAAGAGCAAAAGCAAAAACATTTCAGATGATGTTTACGCAACGGAAGTTGAATCCTTTACACACGGTAACACAAATACCGTTGTTGTTTCAAAGGAGTATCTTTCATCCAGTGACCGTGTTCTGATAGTGGACGATTTTCTTGCAACCGGTGCCGCGCTTCACGGACTAATTTCCCTTTGCAATCAGGCCGGTGCTTCAGTTGCCGGAATGGGAATTGCAGTTGAAAAGGTATTTCAGGGCGGCGGCAACGAATTGCGCGCTCAAGGATACAGAGTCGAGTCTCTTGCCAGAATCAAGTCAATGAGCGATGACTCCATAGAGTTTGAGTAAATGCTCTTTACATCAGCGCCAGGTATTACCCGGCGCTGATAAATTATGTAAACTGCACAAAAACAAAAGCACGAAATTAGAAATTTTTCACAAGCCAAAGCTTGACTTTTCTAAAATTGGCGAGTAATCTATAAGTGTAATTAAATATCGCTCTCGATATAAGCAGATGATAAGGTTTTGCGTTTCTACCCGGCGCCGTAAATGTCCGGACTATTGAGAATGAAATATTGAGGGCGTAGTGTTTGTGCTACGCTTTTTATATTTTCTTTTCGCATTGGAACATGAGACTTTTGATTCTCTGAAATCCGATGCGATAAATATTTTAATAGGAGAAATTAAAATGAAAAAGACACTTGCATTGATTCTTGCACTTTGCATGGTACTTGCTCTTTGCGCTTGCGGCAAGACTGCTGCTCCCGCAGAAGAGGCCTCTGACGAACTTGTTCCCACAGAATATGTTCCACTTGAGTTTGACCCCCTCGTTTCCGATCCTGTTCCAGTTTCTGATTTGAAGATTGGTGTCATTACTCTTCATGATGAAAACTCTTCCTACGACCGCAACTTCATTGATGCTGCCAAGGATGTGTTCTCTGAGCTTGGCGTAAAAGACGAGAACTTCATGCTCCGTACAAACATTGGCGAGGACGAGACCTGCTACGATGCAGCTGCTGAGCTTGCTGATGCAGGATGCAATGTCATTTTCTCAGATAGCTATGGCCACGAAGCATATATGATTCAGGCCGCAAAAGAATTCCCCACTGTTAACTTTGTTTCTGCAACCGGTGACCGCGCTCACTATGAAGGAATTGCGAACTACCACAATGCATTCGCAAGCATCTACAACGGACGCTACCTCGCAGGTGTTGCTGCAGGTATGAAGCTTAACGACATGATAGCAAATGGTGAGTTCAAGGCAGAAGAGGCGAAAATCGGCTATGTCGGTGCAAAGCCGTATGCTGAAGTTATTTCCGGTTACACCTCATTCTTCCTCGGTGCACGTTCTGTCTGCCCGACCGTTACAATGGAAGTTATCTACACTAATTCCTGGTATGACGAAGCTCTTGAAAAAGAAGCTGCCAACAACCTTATAAAGAACGGCTGCAAGCTTATAAGCGAGCATGCTGACTCAATGGGTGCTCCTACCGCATGTGAGACTGCCGGTGTTCCAAACGTTTCCTACAACCTCAGCTTCATGGATGCATGCCCCAACACCTATCTCTGCGGCTCACGTATCAACTGGCGTCCTTACTTCAAGGTCATGGTCAATGCCCTTGTCGACGGAAAAGCAATCCCGACTGACTTCCTCGGAACACTTGATGATTCCGGTGTTGAAGTTCTTGATCTCAACACAGCAATCGCAGCACCCGGCACAGCTGAAAAGCTCGCAGAAGTCGCCAAGGATCTCCAGTCCGGCAAGTTGGTAGTATTCGACACCAGCACATTCACTGTCGGCGGCAAGGCTGTTACAAGCTATGGTGCAGACGTTATTAACGATGGTACCTTCTCACACGAGACTCAGGCAATCGGAAATGGTGAGTTCAATGAATCCCTTTACCGCAGCGCACCTTACTTCGACATGATTATCGACGGCATCACCGTTCTTGGCTAATTTATACTAGATTAACTTCGGAAAGCCCCGAGTAATCGGGGCTTTCCTTGAACTTTGCAAACCGGAGGAAATAGTATATGGATGACAGAATACCCGCAGTTAAAATGCGAGATATAACTAAACGTTTCGGCTCTGTTGTTGCCAACGACAAATGTTGGCTTGATATATACAGAGGCGAAATTCTTGCACTTTTGGGAGAAAACGGAAGCGGGAAGACCACTCTCATGAATATGCTTTCCGGTATTTACTACCCCGATGAAGGCGAGATTTACATTGACGGAAAGGAAGTCTTTATCAATTCCCCTAAGGACGCATACGACCTTGGGATAGGCATGATACATCAGCACTTCAAACTGGTTGATGTGTTTACGGCAACCGAGAATATCATACTTGGGCTGCCGGGAAAACTTGATATAGAAGCAGCAAAATCCAAAATTAAGGAAATATGCTCAAAATACGGATTTGAAGTAGATCCGGACAAAAAAATATATGATATGACGGTTTCTCAAAAACAGACCGTTGAAATAGTCAAAGTCCTGTATCGTGGGGCTGACATCCTTATTCTTGATGAGCCTACCGCGGTACTTACACCGCAGGAGGCCGACAAACTGTTTGCCGTGTTGCGCAACATGAGAGATGACGGCAAGGCAGTAGTAATAATTACGCATAAGATGCATGAAGTCGAAGAACTGTCAGACAGAGTTGCAGTACTCAGAAGAGGACAGTTCGTAGGCGACATGCTTACAAATACAACAAACACCCAGGAAATGACCAACATGATGGTCGGACGTCCCGTTGAACTGAATATACGACGCCCTGAGCCCGAAAACGTTATGCCGCGTCTAAAGGTAAAGAACCTGACAGTCGTAGATCAGGATGGGATAAAAAAACTCGATAACGTTTCTTTCACTGCAAACTCCGGGGAGATTCTCGGCATTGCCGGTATTTCCGGATGCGGGCAGAAGGAATTGCTTGAGGCTATAGCCGGCCTTCAGAAGGTTGAAAGCGGGTCGGTCAAATATATTGACGACAGCGGAAATAAAGAAGAGTTGATTGGTCAGAACCCGCTTGCTATTAAGCAGCTCGGCGTTGCCCTTTCCTTTGTTCCGGAAGACCGCCTCGGAATGGGTCTTGTCGGAAATATGGATATCTCGGATAACATGATGCTGAGGTCCTATTCAAGCGGAAACGGCCTGTTTACAGACCGTAAATCTCCGAGGCAGCTTGCAACACGTGTCGTTGATTCACTCGAAGTAGTAACTCCTGGTATTGATACCGCTGTCAGAAAGCTCTCTGGTGGAAATGTCCAGAAGGTCCTTGTCGGGCGTGAGATTTCAAATGCTCCCACTGTGTTGATGACCGCCTATGCAACAAGAGGATTGGATATTAATTCGTCATATACCATTTATGACCTTATCACTTCCCAGAAGGAGAAAGGTGTTGCTGTGCTGTATGTCGGCGAAGATCTTGACGTGCTTGTCGAACTATGCGACAAGATTCTGGTTCTTTGCGGTGGCAAGGTATCCGGATTAGTTGACGGAAGAAGCACAGACAAGCGTCAGGTAGGTGCTATGATGACAATGATTGGAGGCGAAAAAGTCGATGAACAGTGAACCTCTATTTCACATTTCAAAACGAACCCAGCTAAGCAATTCAAAGAAATACTTAATCCGTTTTTCAGCCATATTTCTCGCACTGGTTTTCTGCGGCGTTATTACTCTGCTGGTAACCGGACTAAACCCGATAAAGGTTTATGGCACCATGATAAGCGGATGTTTCGGTACTGCAAGAAAGTCATGGGTTGTCTTCCAGAATTTGGCCGTTCTACTGATAATTTCCCTTGCCGTTACACCTGCATTCAAGATGAGATGCTGGAACCTTGGTGCAGAAGGGCAGGTCCTGATAGGTTGCCTTGCATCAGCAACATGCATGATTCTCCTTGGGGGAAAACTTCCCAACTGGGTAGTTAATATCCTGATGGTTATCACATCCATGCTTTTCGCCGGAATTTGGGCGCTTATTCCTGCATATTTCAAAGCAAAATGGAACACAAATGAAACTCTGTTCACTCTCATGATGAACTACGTGGCAACTCAGCTGACAGCTTACTTCGTTATTATTTGGGAAAATCCGAAGGGCTCCGGAAAGGTCGGTATTATCAATCAGGCCACGCAGGCGGCATGGATGCCGGCGCTGTTTAACCAGAAGCAGCTTCTTCCCATTGTCGTCGCTGTTGTGCTGACAATATTAATGTACATCTATCTAAACTACACAAAACAAGGTTATGAGATAGCTGTTGTAGGGGAGAGCGACAGAACAGCCAGATACGTTGGAATAGACGTAAAGAAAGTTACTTTGCGTACAATGTTTCTTTCCGGACTTATTTGCGGCATAGCAGGTCTGCTTCTGACCGGCAGTATTAATCATACTCTTTCCGAGACAATGGTAGGCGGACAGGGATTCACTGCCGTCATGGTTTCGTGGCTTGCAAAGTTTAATCCTTTCACTATGGTATTTGCCAGCCTGCTGCTTGTATTTATGAGCAAGGGCGCAACTGAAATAGCTACGAGCTTTTCACTTAATGACAGCTTTTCAGATATTCTTACGGGCATTATCCTGCTGTTTATTATAGGATGTGAGTTCTTTATTAACTACAAAATAAGCTTCAGGAAAAACACCAGACAGGAGGAAAACAAATGAGCGGACTTTTTTATTTTTTGTCCAGAGCAATTGTTCAGGGTATCCCGCTTCTTTTTGGTGCTACCGGAGAAATCCTGACGGAAAAATCTGGAAACCTTAATCTGGGCATTCCCGGAATTATGTATGTTGGAGGTATCAGTGGAGTAATAGGTGCATTCTTTTATGAGCAGTCTGTGCCCGCAGATCAGCTCCGTGCTTTTCCAGCCATTGCCATTCCACTGCTTTCATGTCTTCTTGGTTCCTTGATTATGGGCCTGATATATTGCTTTTTGACAGTCAACCTGCGCTCCAACCAGAACGTAACAGGTCTTGCGCTTACCACATTTGGTGTTGGATTCGGCAACTTCTTTGGTGGCTCACTTATCAAGCTGGCAAATTCTGAAGTTCCGTCAATCGTGCTTTCAAATACAAGCTCCTTTTTCAGGAAATCCATAACTGATGCAAATTCATCAGGCTCAATAGGGACACTGTTCCTCAGTTACGGATTCCTAGCATACCTTGCGGTAATAATCGCGATAGTTGTTGCATATATAATACGAAAAACAAGAGTTGGGCTAAATCTCAGATCTGTAGGCGAAAATCCTGCAACCGCAGATGCCGCCGGAATTGATGTCAAAAAATATAAATACGTGGCAACATGTGTTGGCAGTATGATTGCAGGTCTCGGTGGTTTATATTACGTCATGGACTATGCCTGCGGAATTTGGTCAAACAACGCATTCGGCGACAGGGGCTGGCTTGCTATTGCACTTGTTATTTTTACAGTATGGAAATCCGATATCTGCATTCCAGCTTCTTTCCTGTTCGGTGGACTGTATATTCTTCATCTTATCCTTCCGAGCGGAGGAAACTATGCCGTTAAGGAACTATACAAAATGCTTCCCTATGTCGTAACCATCATTGTTCTTGTATTGTCCTCTATGAAAAACAAGAGAGAAAATCAGCCACCCGCTTCTCTCGGTCTGGCTTATTTCCGAGAAGAACGATAACTTACATAGTGAACAAGAATGAGAGCCTAAAGGCTCTCATTCTTGTTTTAATTTATATTTTACTATTGCCAGCCGATTTTCAAGTCGGCTTGTTTTTTTTACGGTTTCGAAAATACCGCCATCTTTTGCCATCTGCTCACCGGTTATGCACTTTGGCTTGTCCAGTGGACAATTGTTGGCACATTCAGTACATCTTTTAATTCTTGTTTCTGTTTTCATGATTGTATTACATCTGTCTGTTTATAGCTAAGTACAAAGAATAATTTCTAATATACACTGAGTTATTGTTCTGTCTTCTTAACTACGCTGTTCATCATGAAAAGCAGTTCAAGCGCACTTCTGAACGGCTGTTCGCTTTCTCCTTTTTTTGTGGTAATAGTTCCCTGCCAAGAAGAATTCTGGCAAAACAGAATCTTGACTATAAAGGTTGCTAGTTTACCATCTTCAGAAGGATCTCCATCCGGCCTAAGCGGCGAAGCTTCGAAACTTCTCATCAGTCTGTATGGTTTTGGATATTCCATTTCCTCAATCATGTCCTGCATCTTGGTAAGGAAATCCATTGTTGATTCAAAGCGAACTGTTTTTTCATAGAATGGATTTGAGATAAATCCCTTCATATTTTCATTGTTGTAGGAATCAATACAGACTCTTGAATATCTGCAAGCATTGTTCATCGTCTTATACCCGATCCTTTACACTTGCAATTATTCCGCACTCTTCTTTTTATCTGCAGTAATGAAGATATCTGCGATGTTGCCGGCTGCCATTGCTGCCATCAGTATTGTCCAGGCATCTGTCCAGACCATGTTTCCGCTGAAGTTCTGAGTTGCGAACAGTACTATTGCGGATGCAACACCGAGAACTGCGCCTGCAATTCTCCAGCCGAGCTTCTTCTTGGTCTCTTCCGGTATCTCTTCGCCCTCTTCACGGTATACGTGATCATCTTCATTCTTCTTCAGGAAGAAGTACTTGAGGAACACGAATGCGCCAGTGAGAACTGATGCTATTGCGCAGATTACATTGAGAAGTGCCCATGTAGGAGCAGGAGCGCCTTCAGCGCGAGGCGGTTCGGGGTCATCAACATCAATTTCGGTGATTGTGATATCACGTCCGTCGTCCTTTATTTCCAGTTTTCCGTCAACTGTAGTGATCAGGAACATTGCCGTTACATCGGCACCAAATCCATCCGTAACCTTTGCAGTTCCCTGAACTTTTGATACGTATGTTCCAACCTCAGTTCCCTTGGCACGGGCAGTCAAACCGCTGACTATATATGTCTGTCCGCCAATCGTAAAGTTAAGTGTCTCGAATCCTTCAACACTATGTTCGTTTCCGTCATAGGTAAAGCTGTCACTCTTTGCAGTAACGGTAATAGCATACTGAACAATAGTAAGTATTCCGTTTACTTTAATAACGTTGAACTGTTCCGTAACATCGTTATTATCAGCATCCTTAACAACTGGAACGCCAAATATGACAACAGCATAATCGCCTGGTTCTCTTGCTGCAACTTGTGCAGTAAGATTGCTTACAGTGTACAGATTTCCATCTTCCTCAAAGTTGAGTGTCTTGAATCCCTGTACTCCGTGCCATGCGCCATCATAATTAAATGTTGCGCTGTTGGCTTCAACCGTAATCGTATATTTGTCCGTGCGGGCCTTAATCTCAAGGCTTCCGTCAACAACAACCACTTTAATGTTGTCGTAGTTGATTGATGATACTACAAATGACTCCTCGGTCAGGCCCATATTGTATGTGCCTACCAGCTTGCCGCTTGCTTCTGCTTTCTTTCCATCAGCAAGTTTTACATCAATAGTCTTTGTACCGACATCTGTTGTGAAACCTGAAACCGTCTGCGTGCTGCCGTTGTAAACCTTGCTATCACTGTTTCCGGTTATTGTGACTGTAACTTCCTCAGTTATAGGCGTTACTTTTGCATAACCGTCTTTTTCAATAATGAACTCTACATTTGTGAAGTTATCACTTATGTTCGTGAAGTCGTCTTCACTAAGTTTCATCTCCGTCTTGCCGGCATCTGTTCTGCTTGCTTCTGCTCTGCCGCTGAAGCGGATGCATTCAGGTGTATACAGAGTATTATTTACCGCTACATCATAACCTGTTACCACAAGCGGCTTTGTATCATATACCTTTGTGCCGTTATGTCCGGTAATCTTTACTGTGACCTTGTCGGTTATTGGAGTGATTGTCAGTATACCATCATCTTTAATTACAAACTTTACCTTTGTAAAGTTGATGCTTGTGTTGCTGAAGTCAGCCGCTTTAAGGTTCATCGGGTATTTGCCGACATTTGTTCCTGCTGCAACTGCTGAACCGGTAATTGCACTATCTGGATACAAGCTGTTGCTCTTCGAAACAACTGTGTAGCCTTCTACCGTCTGTGTACTGCCGTTGTAAACCTTGCTATCACTTTTTCCGGAAATCGTAACAACCACTTCATCGGTTATCGGGGTGATGGTCAGCATACCGTCTGATACAACAAACACTACATTCTTGAAGTTCGCACTTGTATTTGCAAAGTCTGAAGATGCGAGTTTCAATGGATATTCGCCTACATCTTTGCCTGTGGCAATTGCAGAGCCAGTAAGCTTGACTGCGCTTTTAGGATACAACTCGTTGCTGATTGAAACAACTTCGTAGCCTTCCAACGTTTGTTCTGAACCATTAAAGACCCTGCTGTCTTCCGCACCCTTGATTGTAACTGTGACTGTGTCAGTTACCTGCGTTACCTCAAGCGTTCCAAGATTAGGCTCTACCTCGTAGTTGCTCTCTTTGGCTGTTCCGTTGAAGGTCAGTGTGTATGTGTTCTTGCTTGTACCTACATCAGTCTGGCTTCCGGTTACTTTGAATTCCGCTGTCTCTCCATTTACAAATCCTGTTGCTGTTCCCGTTGCTGTCAGCGGTTTTCCGTCATAGACCTTCGTATTTCCTTCTGTCTTTACTTTGATTACGGCTTTCGCAATATCTACATATCCGTCTGTTACTACAAATTTTACATTTTTGAAGTTCCCGCTGATGTTCTTAAACTGGTCAGCTGCCAGATTCATCATCGTCTTGCCGGCATCTGTTCCGCTTGCTTCTGCTGTACCACTGAAGCTGAAGCATGACGTTGTGTACAGAGGATTGCTTGCCGTTACGTCATAACCGATTGCTGTATACTTCTGACCATCATATGTCTTCTCTACAACATGTCCGGTTATTGTTACTGTGACTGTGTCAGTTACCTGCGTTACCTCAAGCGTTCCAAGATTAGGCTCTACCTCGTAGTTGCTCTCTTTGGCTGTTCCGTTGAAGGTCAGTGTGTATGTGTTCTTGCTTGTACCTACATCAGTCTGGCTTCCGGTTACTTTGAATTCCGCTGTCTCTCCATTTACAAATCCTGTTGCTGTTCCCGTTGCTGTCAGCGGTTTTCCGTCATAGACCTTCGTATTTCCTTCTGTCTTTACTTTGATTACGGCTTTCGCAATATCTACATATCCGTCTGTTACTACAAATTTTACATTTTTGAAGTTCCCGCTGATGTTCTTAAACTGGTCAGCTGCCAGATTCATCATCGTCTTGCCGGCATCTGTTCCGCTTGCTTCTGCTGTGCCACTGAAGCTGAAGCATGACGTTGTGTACAGAGGATTGCTTGCCGTTACTTTATAACCGCTTGCTATGTGATTCTGGCCATCGTATGTGGTTTCTACATAATTTCCGGTTATTGTTACTGTGACCTTGTCGGTTACAGACGTAATTGTCAGTTTACCTGTCTTAATTACATTATAGAATCTGGTAACATCTTGATTGTTGGCATCCTTAATAATAAGTGTTCCGCTGAATTTGCCATTATATACTCCAACATTCGTGCCTTTTGCACTGTATGTAAGTCCGGAATATGAGTGTCCTTCAAGAAGCCCGTTAACACTAGTTATTGTTTTCAGTTCGATTTCAGACCCTGTGTATACAACCGTATCTGTCTCGCCTGTGAATGTGACATCTTTCTTATAGTAGAAGTATACATCATTTCCGCTTTCCTTGATTTCTATCTTTACAGAATTTGGACTTACAAGTGTATATCCTTCGATTTTTGCTGCGTCGAATGTCTTTTCTTCGCCTATCAGATACTTATCTGTTACTACATCAGGATGATTCGGGATACTTACTGTACTTTCGTTAAAGTAGTAGTGAATGGTCGCAGATGCTAAAACCTGATTCCACTGTGCATAAAGCGTTATATTCGCTGTCGGAGTATAGCTTGCTCCTCCATCTCCTATTTTTTCCCCGCCGCTTGACTGTGTATACCAGCCAAGGAATGCATATCCGTATCTGGTCGGTGTAGGCAGTGTGACTGAAGCAAGTGTCCAGTTCGCATATAGCGTAACCGTCGCTCCATCCGTTGCGGTAAGGTTGCTTACGCTCTGTTTATCATTATATACCTTGCTTCCGGATGCAGTTTCGGCCCATCCATTGAATGTTGCACTTGCTGTTGCACTGCTGTTGGCGGTTCCGTTTTGTGCATTGTATGTTACTACATATTCGCGCTCGTACCTGTTTTCATTAAGCGGCTGGGAAACATCGTATGTGAATGACTGATTCGACATACTGCCGCTCGTTTTGCCATTACCATTAAATGCTACTGTGTAGTTTATCGGCTCATAGTAGAATGTGATAATATTGTTTAATACTGTAGAGCCGGTTTCAATTCCTATTTTCTTTGTCTTTGTATCTTCGCCTATTAAGTTATAGCCTGCAATTGTTTTTGCTTCCACGGTTACATAGCTTTCATACATTGCAGACTCCGTCGTTGGGTCAGCAATGCTGATTGTTGTATCCTTGAGCAGATATCTCACTTCGTACGGATATTTGTTCCTTAAATAATAGATAGCAAGATTTAACCCTTCGTCTCCTATAGTGCCATATACTGTTCCATTACTTGCATTATATGAAAGTCCTGTTTCTTCTCTGGTCGTATATGTCTCGTTGAATGTGAAACCAGGAATAGTCATCACGTAATCAAATGCTGTTTTTCCCGTTTCCCCATATAGGTCTATTGATGAAGTGTATTCCGAATACCCTATCCCCGATACGGTTTGAACATTGTGTGATTTATATACCGGTACATATTCGCTCTCTGAGTAGTAGAAAGTGATGACATTCTCGCTTTCTGTTGCTGACAGCACAAGTCTCTTCTGATATGCATCAGGCATATACCCCTGTTTATACTTATACCGTACTATTATTGCGGAACTTGATGTTGTCCCATAATCATCTTCGAACACCTTTTCTGTTGTCCCGGCTTTATAGTAGTGAATAACATATCCTACTTTAGTCACAGGTACATATACAAATGTATAATCATTGTTATCTGTTCCTGTAAACTCAATATTGTGGCTGTTTGTTTCTGGGAAATATCCTTCCAGATACAGATCGTCACCACCCTTGGCGGAGAAGGTTTTAGTCGCTCCTACAAGACCTACTATTGGCGTAGACGCTGCTATTTCTGTCTCGGTACCTTTTATTTTATATGTTATAGTTCCAGTTCCGAGCTCATCATTAACAAATCTTGGATATATCTTCATTTCTCCCATAATAGGCATGGAGAAGTTGAAGGCTTTTTCCTTCCCTCCAGACATATAAAACCATCCGATAAACCTGTAGTTTTCCTTTGTTGGATCAGGTACAGATTTGTCTACAGCTTTTCCGTGATATGCAGAATAATCTCCTATTATTGTGCCTGTTTCAGATGTATCCGATGTCTCATATACATATACTTTATGTATAATGGGTTCCCACTTTGCATAAAAAGTAATTGCAAGGTCTCCATTTTTATTGGTCGGGCTCGCTGGCATGGTAAGGTTGTTATCCCATACAACTGGAATTAAATAGTTGCTGTCAAGATACCAGCCTTCAAACTTATAAGCACCTTGCTCGAAATCATCCGGATAAGGAGGAGTTTTTTTGCCTAAATCTTTAAGTGGTGCTCCAAATTTAGCGCTTCCGCCATATGTTTGTATTTCTTTTCCATCCGCATTAATGAAACGATATCTAAATGAAAGACGGTTATAATAATAGTTTATAGTATCAGGATGGTATCCGTCATCCCACTGTTTTTTTGTGGGATTAGTTGTATAATAATCAAAACCTTCTATTAGGATAGCTTCATCTTCAGGGTCAAACCCTCCATATTTAGGTGTAAACTTATAATGTGACGGAGTATAATTATCATTATCCAGGTTTTGGATGTTGTAGTAATAGTAACGAGGGGTGCCTTCGCCATTTACTGCATAGAAGGCGAATCCGTTTGTCAGATAGTTCGTGGTTGCATCGGGCATAAGTGCCATAATCGCTATACGTCCCGTTTTACCTTGTTTATAAATTAAATTTGTATCTTTTATCTGAGCATCCTGTCCGGATACGCTTTCTACTTCTCCTTTTACACTCCACGGAAATCCTGACTCCTGCCCAGCTATGCTTCCACCAAAATACGACGAAATATCTGCATGCCATTTGGCCGTGATTGTCTGTCCACATACCCAGTTGCAATCTGTGGTCCCACCAATATTATGCGTGTGCGACTTAGAGCACACATAGAACTGAATGGAATATCTATTTCTTGTAAAGTATATATTTAGTATTGTACTTCCGTCAGCTGCAACTACCTGCGTTTCAGCCATACTCGGGTTATAGGTGAAGTGATAATTATCTCTGCCGGTAAAAGATTCACCATTAAGGCTGCCACTTGATACCTCACTCCCTATTGTTATTTCGTCCATAATCTTACTTCCGGCAAGAGAATAGTCCGAATTATTGGCATTTTCATACCAGAATGCAATGGTATACTGAGACTTTCCTTCGGCCCAAAGTGCCCTATATTTGACGTTCTTGTTGCCCATAGTGGTCGGAAGAGGATCGGCTACATTGTCATATACTTCCTCACCATTTACTATACCAGTGCAAAGGTCCCAACCGGCAAATGTGTAGCCATGCTTTTGTGGGTTTGGAATAGGATCTATGGTTTTGCCATACATGTCATAGACAGATTCTGCGCCATATCCACCATCAAGGTCGAGGGAAAGCATGTAGTAGTTCCTGTCATAATTCACATAAACCACTGTTGAGCCATCAGCTGCTATTCTTGTAGTATAGTCATAGATATTGGCCGTAAAGCCTTCATATTGTTTGGCAAGATATTGACCTACCTGAGACCAGGTAAATCCCTGCTTTGTTTCTGTCTCATGTACTAAGTATGAGGTGGTATCGTTAACATTCTGCCAACTGTGTATGACTGTATAATTTACTTCAGCGGGTTCATATTCCACTGTATATTTTATATTACTTACTTTTGTGTCTTCCGCTGTAAGTTCTTTTTTAAAAACGGTTTTACCATTCTCGGCCTGATATCCGAGAACAACAGGGTTTGTGACATTAATAGTATACGCGTCGCCCTTCTGTATCTGGGTAGACCATGCCTGTGCCGCTTCCTGCCCAAATCTTTCACAGTTCTCATTGAATATGTATTCTATGGTAATAATACAGGGATCTGTTACTTCAGTACCACCTTCTGCATTTGCAGCGAGTGCTTTCATCGCCTTCATTACAGGTGCGCTGACTACTATTACTATCCTCTGCTGTGCAAGTGCGCTGAAGCCGAACGAGTCCGCAAGGCACCAGGGGCTAAGAGGTGCTGCACTACCAGCTTCTCCCGCGAACACCTTTGCCCCACCTGCATATGTCGGGGTAGATACCGCATACGATACTGCGCCGGGCACTGCTACATCCTGACCTTCGCTGTCCTTCACGGAAAGGTAGAACGCATATACGCTCTCACCTTCTGTCGTCTCTATATCCGAAGCATCTGCTGCTACAAATGTTACCACGCTGTTCTCGGGTATATTCGAAACAGTGAATGACGCATCGCCGAAGTTAACAGAGTATGATGTGAGTTTGACCTCTTCACCATCTTTCTCTTCGTCATCTTCGTCGATATCGTTTTCATCATCGTTATCGTCGTTGTTGATGGCGTCGTCATCATCGTCGATATCGTCATTGTCATCAATATCGTTATCGTTATCGTTGTTGATGGTGTCGTCATCATCGTCATCTGCGATGTTGCTGTCCGTGCTATCAGTCAACTGATTGTCCGGACCGGATTCTTCCGCTCCGTCAGCATCGCTGGCAGGCTGCTCAGAATTCGTCTGAGTGCTTTCCTGATTATTTGCCTGCTCATTGTCGCTGGTGGTTGTTACTATCTCCTCTCCCGGGACATCTGTTGCTTCTGCTAATGCAGATGTCGGAAGAAGTGAGAATACCATCATTACGGCAAGGAACATTGCAAGTAGCCTTTTTTTCATACCGTCATTCCTCCTGTGGAAACATAGTAAAATGTACACAATAGCAGAATGTATTATTTACATTCTTTCTTTATTAATAATAATCTAATTCATTGTGGTTACGTGAACGGTTACACTTTGAAAAAAACATTCAAAAACGAAAAAAAGCATGCAATTATCATCATTTTTGATGAAAATTACATGCTTTAATACGCTTATGAGCTAAATCGTGCTACATAACCTTTAATCTATTAGGCCGCTATAGTATCAGTAAACACCAAGTGAACCGGAGTTTTCGTCGTTTGGTGTGTACTCTTTACGTCCGCCGGGGAGAATCGCATTAAGGACTATGCCGACTATAGAGGCAACTGCAAGACCCGAGAGGCTGACAGACCCGATTGTGATTGCGCCTGCGCTGCTGTAGCTGATACCGATTGCAAGTCCTATAATCAATGCTGCAATGATGACATTTCTGCTCTGCTGGAAGTCCGTGTGGTTTTCAACCATGTTGCGGATACCGATTGCTGAAATCATTCCATAGAGGATGATGGACACGCCTCCGATTGTCGCAGCGGGCATTGCTGTAATGAGCGCGGAAAACTTCGGGCAGAAGGAAAGGATGATTGCATAAAGAGCTGCAAGTCTCACAACACGCGGATCATATACTTTTGTAAGCGCAAGCACACCGGTATTTTCACCGTAGGTTGTATTTGCCGGAGCGCCGAAGAGTGCCGCGATTGCGGTTCCGACGCCGTCGCCTATAAGTGTTCTGTGAAGTCCGGGATCCTCAATGAAGTTCTTGCCGACTGTTGAACTGATAGCGGAAATGTCACCGACATGTTCCATCATCGTTGCAACGGCAATCGGTACAATTGTTATTATCGAAGAAATTAGAAGTCCCGTATTTACATTTCCTGATGCGAACAGTCCGAATACCGTATTCTCAAACTGTACCGGAAGTCCGAACCATGCCGCTTCCTTGACTGAAGAGAAGTCGACGTTTCCTGTAATTGCCGCGACAATATATGATGCGATAACGCCGAGAAGAATTGGTACTATTTTTATCATTCCCTTGCCCCAGATGTTGCATACTATTACAACAACTATTGCAACGAGTGCTATCCACCAGTTTGATTCGCAGTTGTTGATGGCGGAAGGTGCGAGGTTCATTCCTATCGCAATAATGATAGGTCCGGTTACTACCGGCGGGAAGAACTTCATAACGTTCTTGCTTCCGTAGACCTTGCAGATTAATGCAAGTATCAGATAGAGAAGTCCGGCGCAGGCAATACCGACTGATGCATAATTGAGAGACACCGCTTCAGTATATCCCGCCGCAACACCGGCTGCCTTGACTGCCGCATATCCTCCCAGGAACGCGAAGGAAGATCCGAGGAATACAGGAACCTTTCTTCCGGTCACAAGGTGCATAAACAACGTGGCAATTCCCGCGAACAGCAAAGTCGCTGAAACGCTCAGTCCAGTGATTATCGGAACAAGTACTGTTGCTCCGAACATAGCGAACATGTGCTGCAGTCCCAGCACAAGCATCTTCGGTGTGCCTAGAGTTTTGGCATCGTAGATTGCGTCATTTTCTTTCTTTGGCATTTTTCATGTTACCTTTCTAGATAATTTTAATGAAATTCTATATATCCAGATCCATCAGATATACGCCAGTCTCTCCGTCGTACTCGGGGAGTTTGACTTCTATCATTTCGGATTTAGATGTCGGTACGTTTTTGCCAACATAGTCGGCCCTTATCGGGAGTTCTCTGTGGCCTCTGTCAATAAGAACGGCGAACTGTATTGTTCTTGGTCTTCCGCATGATATTACCGCTTCGATTGCGGCCCTTGCCGTTCTGCCTGTAAAAAGAACATCGTCAACCAGTACTATGTCCTTGTCGTTGACATCAAACGGCAGTTCTGCCCTTTTAAACTCAGGATCTATTTGAAGTGTTGTCAGGTCGTCTCTGTAGAACGAGATGTCAAGTGATCCGCACTCAACTTTTTTCTCCTCTATTTTGTATATGTTCGCTGCAATTGATTCGGCAATAGGAACTCCGCGTCTTTTAATCCCGACTAGCCGTACATTTTCAACGCCTTTGTTTTTTTCCGCGATTTCATGGGCAATTCTCATTAGCGCCCTTTTCATCGCCTCTTCGTCCATCAGTTGTGATTTGACTCTCATAACAAAAAAATCTTGCCTTTCCCGGCAAGATACTACAAAGCTGGCATATAATATGCCCATATTTATCCGATCTTGCCGGCGTCTCGCACCGAATTAAAAATCTTATTTCTGCTATGTAGTATATTCTTTTATTTTTAAATTATCAATCTTTTTTTGTTTGGAAATGTTCACAACAAATATTGTTGGCCGGGCCCTATGTTTTGTACCAAATGTAGTTAACTCTTACCTTTGCTTTTATACTCGTTATTTTGTCTTGTTCTTAACTTAGGCATGTGCTATATTTTTCTTAAGTTAAAGGCTTTTTAAGGAGATACCGACAGTGGACGAGAACAAACGAAAAGAAATCGAAGAGAAAATTTCCCGGCTTCCTTCCGGTGGGATAACTTATAAAAAGATATACGGTAAGAGCTATGCCTACTACCAGTGGAGCGAAGGCGGGAAGCAGCATTGCCGTCGCGTCAAAGATGAAGAACTTGATTCTCTCAGCGCCGGAATAGCCGAGAGGAAGGCTCTTCAAGCTTCCTTGTGTGAAGATAAGGCATCTCCTGCCAAGAAGAAGCCCGCGGCAAAGGCAAAAAGGGCAGTTGCTCAGTTTGTTCCTCCGTCAAAGGAAGACTATTCCTCCTCTGTTAAAACTGGTGACAGCCTTCGTGCGTTCATAGAGCCTGTGAGTAGTTGGCCAAGACGCACGCTTTGCAGTGAGTTGGAATCCTACATCTATGGCGAATCCACAGATCGTGTGTTTATTGTTTGCGGTCTTCGAAGGACGGGAAAAACCACCATCCTGCGTCATGTTATCTGTGACATGAAGGATGAAGACTTTTCAAAAACCGCTTTTGTGCAGCCCCTGCCATCTGCAGATTTCAAATCTGTAAAAGGCGACCTGGATATTTTGTCAGAACAAGGGTACAGGTATATCTTCATCGATGAAGCTACGCATATTGATGACTTTTCCCGCTGTGTTGCGCTATTCGGCAACCTATATGCAAGTTCCGGTATTAAGATTATCCTCTCCGGCACCGATTCGCTTGCGTTTGCTCTTGCCTCGGATGTGGCATTATATGATAGGGCATATATCCTTGACACGAGTTTCATACCATTCAACGATTATGCCGCAGTGCACCCCGATAGGACCATAGATGATTATCTGAAATCCGGCGGACTATTGGGCGGTGAAGCTGAAATGCCCGCTTTTTCCAGAAGAACTTCCACTGACGAATACATCAAGAGCGCCATCGTTGCCAACATTAGCAACACCCTTAACCGGTCCGGAGCTAATTCCGGTTACACCGCTTTGAAAAACCTGCAAAGTGATGGCAGTCTGTATTCGGAAGTGTTCGGTTTTCTGACGCACCTTGCCGAGGATTATATCCTCGAAGTGTTGTCTTCCTCTACAATCTCAGATAGTCTTGTTAAATGCTTTTCAAATTACTGTTCTTCCCACTCACATGGTAACGAGATTGATACAGAAATACTTGGCTGTCTCGAAAAAATGGGTGTTATTAAATCAATAAGCAGATACAACATGGAGCTCCTGAACGAGGACCAATGCCGAATTATCTTTTCCCAGCCAGGACTTCGCTACAGTCTCTGCAAATCATCGGTCGAAGACTTCCTTGCTGACAGGATGTTTGAATCCTTATCTGCCGATGAACGTGCGACCATAGCGGACACCATACTAAATGACATCAAAGACAGACTTTTAATAGACCTCGTACTTATCGAAACCTCCGCGCGCAAAAACACATGCAATGTATTTGAAATGGATTTTGTAGACGATTCCGTTGATATGGTTATAAGCAATCCCGATACCACAAGCTGTGAACTGTACTGTGTTTCAAGTGCAACAGACATTACTGATATTGCTTCTCCGAGTCTGTTTGACCCCCTCATCTGCCAGAGGGTTTCTCACCGCTGCGGAAACATCGAGGGAAAATACATAATATACCGCGGAGAGGATTACCACTCCGACAAAGCACAATATTTGAACATTCTGACTTTTCTAGACTCAATCCGTAAATAATTCTATATGAGATAGCACGAAGCTCCTTCGGTGATTCGAAGGAGCTTCGTGTTATTTATTTCAAATAAGATGTCTAATTAATGGCCTACATTTCCAGGCTCGGGCTTTCTTCCTGCTTGTAAGAACACCAGTTTCCTACCTCGTTAAGTTCTTCCCTGACAATAACCTTGAGCAGTTCTTCATTCTGTCCGTTTTTCTTCAGCAACTTCAGCATTCTTTCATAGAATTTCTGCATTTTCTTATGGTCTTCGCTTTGACGTTCCACTGCCTGCTTTCCAAAACTTGCGCTAAGCAAAAGAGATGCTGCCGACAGGATTCCGACCAGAATCTTGAAGATTGTACCGGCAAGCCGGCTTGAGGAAAACAAGCCTAAATAAGCCATCAGCTCATAACCCAGTGCAGTAAAATATACAAGCACAGCCATACGTTTTACCCACTTAGTTGCATTTGCACTGACTGTGACGCCTTTTTTCTTGTCCTGACAGGCTTTTCGGTGGTAATTAATCTGGTCTTCAATCCAGCATGATGAAATGTCGTGCCCTTCCTCGACAGACGAAAGCAAATCCAGAGCGGTTTCTCCCTGAGCAATCCATGCATGTTCGGTCAGCTGGGTTCTTGTCATCAGCGGAGCAATTTCCATGCGGCTTCCCGCATAACGCAGATAATCACGCACTCTCTCAATTTCCGCAAGTGCTCTGTATTCAATGTGCTTTGACAATGTTTTATTCTCTCTGGATTTTCTCAGAATCCGCTGAATTGCAACCAGCAGTATTCCGCAGACAAGAAGCATCCACCACGTTTCCAGTTCATCATAGAACAAAAAAGAGAGCGTTATCAGTGTTCCTGCTATTGCAGCTGCCCAGAGGACTTTTTCATGCTTTATCTTATACTTTGCGCTCAAAAGATCCGCTGCGTAGTATACACCGCTCAAAGGCATATTGTCTTTTGTATAATGTATCTCTGATGCCTCACTGTTATATCTGTCGGTTTCGGAAAGGATCTTTTCTACCGCACCGACATCTCCAAGATATTTTACCTCGCCCGCAGTACCATTTCCTTGCGTGCCTCTCGGTGTGAAAACATGAATTACCTCTGTGTTTTCTGAACTTTTAACTGCAATTCCATCGCGCGGTAAATAATCTCCCTCAAGTGCAAACGACACCGCCGAGGAAGTTCCACACCCGTTATCTTCATCCTCCAGTCCGTCCCAGAGGGCAAGCAGAATATGGCAATGGCTAGCAACATAAATACTGTTTTGTCTGTAATAGTAATCCCTGTCTTCAGGGCTTTTCCCTTCAATATCGGGAGTTACTATTACTTTCTCGCTTATGGATATCAGCTTATTAAACTCCTCGAGGGCTTCTCCTTTGAAATCCTTTCTGAACTCGTCAATTTCAAACGGAATCCCTGCAATAAGTTTTATGCCCAGCTTATTTGCAGCCTTTGCGCAGATTGTGTCTCCGCCTTCCGCCATAGAGCATAGTATTTTTATCTCTGAATTCGGATACTTCGTGGAAATTTTACTGAGCTCTCTACTGACTGAACTGCTTATTGCTTCGGCGTCGTTTTCTTCAATTTGCCTGTGTCCGGTTATTCCAACAATAATCGGTATGCGACAATCAGAGCTCATATACTGCCATTCCTATCATATATGCAAGTTTCGGGATATTTCTGATGGCGTCCCTGTCATAATCCTTGATTTCTTCGGTCAGATCCTCATATGGAACAATATATGGGGATACCTTTTTTTCCGTGTCTTTTACTTCTCCGTAAGTCCATCCCGATGCTATGCGTTCATCTACCCAGTCATCGTGTTCACGCTTTGCCAGATACTCCACGATTTCTTTCGGTATTTCGGTTAGGTCTCCCGGATCTCCCTTTTTCCTCAGGCAGAGACCAACCGACTGGAGTTTGTCATATATACCGCGCGCCTGACGCAGATTGCTGTATTTTAGTTCGTCCGGCAAATCCGAGAACGTCGGGTATTCCAGAGGCACCCCAGGGTTTTCTTCCAGCTTTTTCTCGTTGTATCTGTTGTGTATCTCAATTGCGAGGTCTTCCAGATTCTCAAGCAGAGGTCTGGGGGCACCTGGTTCAATGCCGGCCATCAGGGGAGCAAAACTGTCCATTGACTCGTTATCAACATCAAAGCCGAGAGGGAACACCTCAGCTATATCCAGTCTGTCCGCCAGAAGCTCTTTTTTGTCCTTCGCAAATTCCTTCTCCAAAAAGGCACTCTTTGTTATATATGTCGATGACATGTACCCGTCATGAATTGAGAAGTGTACGCTTTGTGCAGCGTTTTTAAGCCTGGTTTTTCTTCCGTGTGCCTCGCGGTTCCATTCCTGAAGCTCATCGCAGAGAATGAGAAGATATGATATGGGGTTGTCCGAGGCTTTCATTGGCCCTAGATTGAACGGGCTCTTCTGAAGGACATTCCCGTACCAGTTGTGAAGAAGTATTGCTGTTGCACTGTCAAGCACAGGCCAGTAGAAGTACTCGCCTTTATATCCGGCTTCCTGAATCAGATATCCATACCACTTCAGCAGTATAAGAGAACTGTAGTATCCGTGGTCAATAAAGCCAATTTTTGCCATTGTCTGCACATTGTTTTCAAGCGCTTCCGCCACCTCTTCCTGGTCGGCACCAAAGGCGATATGAATTCTGTTGGCCATTAGATCCGTCGGCTTGTACAGATCTGCAAATCTGCTGCTTCCGTAAGCCGACAAATATTTTCCGGTAAATTTTACCTCGTCTTCTATCTTTGCTATTGAATTGAGTTCTTCAAAGTTGGAAAACCTGATTTCTGCCTTCACGTTGGTCTCGCCGTCAATTTTACCATCTGCATCAGCTATCATTTTGACGAAACGGGTTATCTGATTTCCTGCTATTTCAACTGGGTACCCTATATCGTGAAGAAGAGATGCAAGCCCCCAGCGGTAGTAGAATTCCTCGTTTTTTGTTGAATATGCGTTTTCATATTCCTTTTCCGGAACAGCCTTGCTGAAGCAGTTCCTGTAATCCTTGTTTTTTGCAAAAATGCAAAGGCCGGTTATAAAAACATTGACTGCATGAACAAAGTAATCGCGCTGTTTATCAATCAGCGTTGCTGCCTTGTTTTCATATTCTCTTAGCTCGTCAATAATGTCAAGGAACGGGTTATCGTCCCTTTTCATCTTGATTTTATAGCTTTCAAAGAATGTGCGGTAAACCTCGTATGCATTGGACTGGTTCTCGTTTTCCAGAAACGTTCTGACGGCTTCCCGGTTATATGCCTTATAGCTGTGACCTCTTTCAATATCTTCGTACATTACAAGTTCATTGTAGAATTTGTTGACGTATTCCAGACTTGTATTCACATTCTGAGCCTCCTTACTTTGCAGTTTCTGTTTATATTGCTTTTGCCTTCTTTTCTGTGTAGAATTATTTTGCTTGTATTTCCAAGTAAACCGTTGCTTTACTATTTATTATACTATAGAGGTGGCTATTTTGAAAATTATAATTATTCTTCTGGCAATTATTGTTGCTGTTCTGCTTGTCGCTGTAGTAAGAACCCTTCTGCTAAAGAAGAAAACCACTTATTTTGAGCTCAGCACAGACGAAAACAGAATGGATGAATATTCAAAGAAGCTCTCGGAGATGATTCAGGTTGAGACTGTCTCTCACAGAGACGACCCTGAGGTCGAGAAATTCCGTAAATTTCACAAAACTATGGAGCAACTTTTCCCTGCTGTCTTTAAGAATCTTGAGAAAATTGAAATTGACGGCAACCTCATGATGCGTTGGAAGGGCAGCGACCCTTCTCTTGATCCGATTATTCTAATTTCGCACATGGATGTGGTTCCGGCAGAAGGTGAATGGAAATACCCTCCTTTCTCCGGCACTATTGCAGACGGAAAAGTCTGGGGGCGCGGATCTGGGGATATAAAGGAAGGTCTGATGTGTTTTTATCAGGCCGTAGAAGAACTGCTAAACGAAGGCTATACCCCGAAGTGCGATGTTTATCTCGGCTCAAGCTGTACTGAAGAAATTGGAGGCGATGGCGCTCCAAAGCTTGCCAACTATTTCAAGGAACGCGGCATTAAACTGTTCATGCTCTGCGATGAAGGCGGCGGAATCGTGCAGGACCCCGTTGCCGGAGTAAAAGGAAACTTTGCTGCAATCGGAATCTTTGAAAAGGGATATGGTGATTTGCGATTTGTGGCACGCTCTAACGGTGGGCACTCCAGCACGCCTCCGAAAAACAGTCCTATTGCGCGTCTTGCCGAATTTGAAACCGAGATTGAAAAACACAGCCCGTTCAAGGTCAAGTTTTCACCGGCCGTTGACAGAATGTTTGAAAACCTTGCCCCTTACTGCAGCAATTTTGGTCTAAAGCTGGTAATGCATAATCTGTGGCTTTTCAAGCCGCTTGTTGCAAAAATACTTCCCTCTATTTCAAGGGAAGCTGCCGCTATGCTTCAGACAACACTTGCCTTCACGATGCAGAAGGGATCGGACGGCTACAATGTGCTTCCGCAGGAGGCCTGGGTTGTAGCCAATCTGCGTTATATACCTCATCAGGCCATGGATGAATCCAACGCACTTGTCGCCTCTATTGCCAAAAAATACAATCTTGAGACTGAACTGGTGCGTGTAAACGACCATTCCTCTTCGCTTGATTTGGATGGTGTCCCGTTTAAAATGACCACTGACGCTATACATAAGATATTCCCCGGAATCGGTATTATGCCCTATGTTGTTACCGGCGGAACAGACTCAAGATTCTTTGGTGAAGTCTGTGACAGCTGTGTCAGATTCTCACCCATCAACATGCCTCCCGACCAGATGGCTGCCATGCACGGAATAGATGAAAACATAGACCAGGCAACCCTCCCCGGCGGTGTTGATTATTACAAGGAAATAATCCGTCTTCAGGAAACAAGATAAGACCTTATTATTTCAAGAGACTGCACAGGATTTCCCTTTGCAGTCTCTTTGGTTTTTTAGTAATATTTCTTGATTTGTTTCTCCCACTCTTCAGTAAGCTTCTCAAGCGACCATGCAGCATTTGCCGGGCTGGTTGACGGCAGTTTGACCGCCTTGATACCGGTCCTTTTTTCGAGATACTTCTCATATAGTGCAAATGAAGTCGTTCCGTTGCAGAAAACCGCTTTTATGTCCGCGGTATCCGTTATTATTTCAATATCAACCGGAACAACATTTTCTATCGTGCTGTCGCTGGACCCGGCAATATCGCACTGCTCGATCACATCCCAAAGTGCAATCTCCTCGCTGAGCAGAATCTGTATCTTTCCCTTTATGTCTTCGGGAAACGCTTTTCCTGTCAAACTGCTTAATACCTTCCAGAATCTGTTCTGCGGATGCCCGTAGAAAAACTCTGCCTCCCGGGATTTGACTGACGGAAACGAACCCAAAATCAGTATTTTTGAATTTTCGTCAAACACCGGGCCAAAATTGCGTTTTATTGTTTTCTTTTCGTGCATTGCCCTTTCCTTTGTATGTTCATGTTCTTTCTTTTTGTTCTGTCTTTTTTGTCTGTCAGATGGTATTATTATAACCTATGGTTGATATAGTTGTTAATAACCTAATAAAGTCTTTTGAAGTCGGCAGCCGAATACTTGACGGGTTATCCCTTTCCGTCAATTCCGGCGAACATGTTGCCATTCTCGGCAGAAACGGGAGCGGCAAAACAACCCTTTTCAAAATAATATGCGGTGATCTTGATTATGATGAAGGTTCCGTTTCGGTTGCAAAAGGAAAGCGTATCGGACTCATTTCTCAGATTCCTGTTTTTCCTGACGGATGGACTACCGAACAGGTTTTAAGGTCTTCAAAACACTTGCTTGATGACGTTGAACAGCGCATTTCAGAACTTGAAAAGCTGATGGAATCCGATTCTTCTCCTGCCGTGCTGAGCGAATATGATAAACTTCAGGCAGAATTCATCTCACTGAACGGGTATGATAAGGAAACAGATATTAATCGCGTTGCCAACGGGCTGGATATTGATTTTTCTATGAGAAACCGCGAGTTCAGCACACTTTCCGGCGGGGAGAAAACACGTGTAAATCTCGCCCGTCTGATTCTGGAAGATACTGATATTCTGCTCCTTGACGAGCCGACAAACCATCTTGACCTACGTGCGACACAGTGGCTTGAAACATATGTCAGTCATTTCAAGGGAACTGTTCTTATTGTTTCACATGACAGGTACTTTCTTGACAAAACTGCACAGCGCTGTATTGAGATTGTTGATGGCAAAGCCGAATTTTACAGCGGTAATTACAGCTTCTTTGTTGATGAGCGGCAGAGAAGATTTGAAGAAAAGTTAAAGCAGTTTGAAAAAGATCAGGCAAAAATCGAACAGCTCCAGAAAGCCGCAGACCAGCTTCATCTCTGGGCTTTTCTCGGAAATGACCATCTCCACAAAAGAGCCTTCTCAATTGAAAAGAGAATAGAAAAGTTAAACACTACCGAGCGTCCAAAATCCGCCAGAAAGTTAAATATCAAGTTTAAAGAGGCTGACTTCAGCGGAGATGAGGCAGTAGTTGCTTCACATATTTCAAAGTCCTTCGGTGACAAGTGCCTTTTTAACGATTTCTCCATTGAACTGACCGGGAGTGAAAGTCTTGCTATTATTGGTGAAAACGGCTCCGGAAAGACAAGCCTTCTCGGCGTACTGCTGGGCACCGTTGAACCTGACACAGGCTGGGCATACCTCGGTCCCCAGATAAAATACGCTTATCTTCCTCAGGTTGTTTCCTTTGAAAGCGAATCCCGGTCACTTTTGGATACCATGCTGTACGAATGCAGGTGTACACCGCAGCAGGCTCGTGACCGTCTTGCATCCTTTGGCTTCCGAGGTGAGAGCGTTCTAAATCAGGTGAGTAATCTTTCCGGCGGAGAAAGATCCCGTCTGAAGCTGTGTATGCTGATGGGAAGCAACATCAATCTTCTTATCCTTGACGAACCTACAAACCATCTTGACATAGCAAGCCGTGAATGGATTGAAGACGCCCTGCAGGATTATGATAAAACACTCGTTTTTGTCAGCCATGACAGATATTTCATAGACAAGTTCGCTACTCGCGTCCTTTCATTTGACGGCGGTGGCAAGATTACAGATTACAAAGGAACATATAAAGAATATCTTGATTACTGTTCAAGGCTATCTGCCTATGACACTCCGCCTGCTCCTGAAGTGAAAGTTAAATCACAGAATACTAAAATAAAAAAGAAATCATCTGCGCGGATGGCCGAGTCACTCGAAAAGAAAATAATGAGGCTTGAAACCGAAATATATGACCTTGATCAATCGGCCATTGAGTTTTCATATGATTACATCAAACTGCTTGAAATAGAAGAAAAGAAAAAACTGCTTAAGGATGAACTGGATGGTTTATATCTCGAATGGGAATCCGTCCTGAATGAATTGGAATAAGGAGAAGATGCTTTGAATAACGCTCTTGATTATCTTGACTGGCGCGGCGATTTGTCCTTTCGCATTTCAAAATTCAATGAAATAGATCTGTTTTTATGTTCTCAGCTGAGCACCCCCGTCTATACGGGAATAGTTGCCAATGACGGCTCTTCCGTTAAACTCGGAGAAGTTGTTAAGATGTATTTTGCTTCTAATATCGATGATGTTTCAACTCTTGGCGTTTTACAGTCGAGCTATGTGCTTCCCATGCTCCGGGCTCTTCCGAAAACAAAGCGTTTTAAAAATGCAAAGCTCTGCTTTGCAGTCAATCATGTTGACCAGGAAAACATAGAGCAGTTCAGTGCAGTAACAATTGAACTTCCGGACGGAAGCATTTGTGTGGCATACAGAGGCACTGACGATACCATTATCGGCTGGAAGGAAGACTTCAATCTTGCTACACACGAGGCTGTCCCGGCGCAGAAGGATGCCCTGGATTATCTTGTGAACGTGGCCCAAAACCACGAGGGGCAGATTCATATCTGCGGTCACTCAAAGGGCGGCAACCTCGCTGTCTATGCCGCAGTTAAGGCCCCGTCTGCCATTAAGGATAGAATTGTTGAAGTGTGTTCCTTTGACGGCCCCGGCTTCTCTGCCGCCTTTCTTGAATCCGAAGACTATCTTGAAATGAAGAGCCGCATCAGAACCGTCCTTTCCCAGAATTCCCTCGTAGGCACACTTCTCAACACTGCCGGAAAAGTTGAATACGTCACTTCCACCAAATCCGGTCCGTTAGCACATGATGGTTTTTCCTGGATAGTAAAGGGAACATCCTTCGTACGCAGTTCCGGTCTTGGAGATGTCAGCAAAGCTTTTGACAAAGCTATGGGCGAGGCTCTTGACAAAATGTCAGTCGATGAAAAGCAGGAATTTGTTGACGAACTGTTTGACACTCTGACTTCAACAGGTGCCGTCACTATCACTGATCTAACTAACATCAAGCTTTCATCTGCGCTTGCCCTGTTTAAGAATTTCTGGGATGACAAGAAGGTTCATTCGTTTAACCATAAAGTAGGGGAGGAACTGTTCAAGGCGATTTACACGCCGCTGCTGAACAAGCTTCCTTTCATTGACAGCAAAGATTCCGATTCCAAATAAAACCTTTACTCATATTTTATTGTTTTGCCGGTCCTTCGCGGGCCGGCATTCATTTTTTGCGTTCACAATTTGGAAATAAACTGTTCACAATTAGTCTTTTTCAAGTATATTCCCCGTTAATAATTCTTACGTACCATGAAAATTGTCAAAATCACATTTCATGAAAGGACAAAATGAAATTAATGAAAAAAAGCAACGGAAAGTCTATCAAAACCATTATTTCTGTGCTGCTTGTTGCCGCATTGGTTTTAAGTCTCAGCACACTTGCCTTTGCAGAGGGCCCCGTCAACACGCCTTCATATAACGGCGGCTCACAGCAACCGCCCCAGAGCAACTCACCCTCATCCAACGGTTGGGACAACGGCTATTCGGATTATTTTGATTTCTTCGGCGGCTACGGAGATTACTACGGCTATGGTGATTACGGCTATGATGACTATTATGATTACTTTAGCTACTACTACGGCGAATACTATGACATCTTCTGCAACGAGGATTTCGACATTGATGAATACCTTAAGGATGTTGAAGACGAATCCCTTAAGAAGGAAATCAAAGACCTGTATGAGCAGTACCTCGAAGCATACGGAAACTACGTTGAGGCATACAGCAAATATGTGGAGGCAGACGATGCCCTTTATGATGCTGAGGGTGCTCTCATGGCAGCTCTTGATAAGTTAAAACCCTCTTCCGAAGGCAAAGAACCTGCCGAGAATACACCTCCCCAGGGTAGCGCTCCGGAAACCGACAACGATGATAAAGTCCCGCTCAGCTTCAAAGCAGCATTGCCCGGCAGTGAATTTGATGATGAGGAACTCGCCGCGCTTTATGATGAGTTTCTTAAATGGTACAGCACCCAGTCGATATAACTTTTTTCTTAACCTGATATTGCTAAGTTAACGGCCCGCACAGCAAGGTGCGGGCCGATTTTTATGTATTACTTTTTAAGGAAACTTGCAAAAGCCACTGCAATTATTGTGCAGTCTATAATTGTCGCTCCAATAAGCACCGCTAGTGCTCCTCCGGAAATTATTGCCATCTGTATGTCCTCCTTAAATCCATCCGAATATAGCACATACTATGATTAACAGCGCGTCAAATCCCAGTATCGTGCCTACTGCTATAACTGACTGCTTTATGGTCGGTCTGTCGTGAACATAGAATGCCGCAGAGAAAAACGGGAGATATCCTATCAGCCAAAGTACCCATGGGCAGCTTCTCTGCCAGAAAGCCCATTCCCATGTGAGGACTCCACAGTAGTTAAGGAAGCACTCGACTATGACAGCGGTTGTTGTCAGTACTACTGCATAGAATATTCTGTTGTTTATTCCGAGTATCTTTGCATGTCTGTCTTCCGGCAGCATATGGCATGCCATCATACCCATGAACAGGAACATAATAGATATTTCAATATTGTATCCTATCATCAGAAGCCACGCGGTTCCGCCAACATTTGCCGGGGTTCCCCACACAGGTGCATAACCGCTTATGAAGCAGATCATGGAGTTCCATATTTCGTTAAAAATGTCTACTCCCCAAAGAGCAAGTCCGCCAAGAACTATTTTGTAGTTCTTCTCATGTAATTCCTTGTTTATCACATACAGCAGAATTACGAATATCGGCACTATATACCATTTCATAGTCAGCTCGGGGTTTCTTAAAATGGTCAGTGCTGACTGTGTGTTTTCAGAAAACGTCATTTTATTTTCTCCTCACTTATTGTCAGTACATCAAATCATTGATGATCCGCCGGTTACTATCCAGCAGGCAAGTGTTGCGATTGTGAATGCACCGGTATACACGCTGCCGGTTTTGCGGTAGATGTAAGTTCCTATTACACTGAACACTATTACCTGCGGAGCAAACAGTATAAGCAGACTCATAAACGGACCGCCGAAAGTTGAACCGAAGAGAACGTCAGCGCCCGGTCCGATGTTCAGGAAGAACGGTACATACTCAAGCAGGACTATCAGCATAATTCCGCCAACCATCATTACCGCATTCCTCCACCAGCATTTCATGAAACCTTTGAATCCGGGTTCATATGTTCCCTTGCATCTGGAAGATGCCATGATTTTTGAGTTGTTGAGCAGGAAGAATACTGCGAAGAAAAGGATGTAGACAAAGAACTGTCCAAACCTCGTCCAGTCAAAAGACTTGAAGAACGGCCATATGAATCTGAAGTCAAGCAAGAACAGTTTCTCGCATATGGTTACAAGAATGTACATGAATCCGACCATGCAAAGTACAAGCAGCGCACACTTGCCCATCAGTCCCCATGAAATCTTGTCCGGGTTCTCCGCTCTTGCAAGTCCCATCGAGTGGTAGCTTGCATCGGCACCTGTTTTCTTTGCCTTTTTCCTTGCCGTGATAGTCAGCACTATCATTATTATGATAAGCAGCGAATACCAGGATACAAATCCGTTTCCTACTGTCATTCTGAAAATGTTCTCGGGAAGCGGAAGCAGACCATGTCCGAGCTGCGTCATGAACGGGTATGTGGCAAAGGCAAGCAGCATTGTGATGCATGCGCCCTTCCACCATTGTTTGTTTGTCTTGATTGTTTCAATCGAAGGCAGCGGCTGTACCACGTCCGAGAACAGCTTTGTTCCAAGCAGCAGATTCATCAGCGGGAGCATTGCAAATACTGCGCAAAGCATGGATAGAAGTACGAGTCTTTCTTTTGCCATAGCTGTCTGAGAAGTGTAGTCTACAGCAACCGGAAGTTTTATTGTGTCATCAAACCACTCAAGCGCTGTTGCTAGTCCGTGTGCATTATGTGTAGTGAGACGGTGGTTTGTCATAAGCAGCTCAATTCTTCTTGCGCTGCCGTCATCAAAGTTTCCAAATGTAGTATCCCAGGCCGCTTTATCCGCGCTGACTCCAAGGAACTCTGTCCTCAAATCACTTTTTAGAAGATCATCGCTGACCACTCTCTTGTAATCTCTGAAATACGAGAACTCATCCCATTTTGCCTGAAGCAGCAAAACATTGTTGAATTTGATGTTATCGCTGTCATATGCGCTGTCGCGGAAAAGCTCACCGCACTGAAGCACTGTTGCCTTCGGCATAATGTCTGTTCCCGAATATGCCGCAGCAACACTCCAGGATGACCATGTTCCCATGGAGTGGCCTGAAAGAGCGAGTCTTGAAGAGTCTACATACGGAAGCTCCGCAAGGAGTGCATAAGCGGCTATTCCTCCGCAGCTTGAGTCCGTAAGAACATTTCCGTCATTGTCAGTCGTGTAGTGTTTATCGAAGAAGCTCAAATTCGAGAAGTTCATCATAATTTTGTAGCGGACCTGTCCGCCGATATCCTTGAACGTCCCGTCTTCTACTGAATCTTCACCGTAGTTGACTGTAACCTTATGATTTACATAGCCTCTGTTGATTAGGCCCGCCGTGGTGGCTCCGTGACCGTATTCATCAATGGCCATAACCACTGCGCCGCGTTTAGCAAGTTCAATGGCGTATGCTGCACAGGTCTCATGGTCATTCTGATAACCATGAAGCAGAAGCACGCCCGGTGCCTTGTTCGTTTCGCTGGCATTTTCCGGGACATAGAGTTTATAGTATATAGTCCCTACATCCTTTCCGTTTACTGTGCCAGTAAAGCTTTCCATGGACACCTTTACCTTGCCGCCGCAGGTCTGGATGCTGTTGGCAATAATCATGCAGATGAATATCGCAACCAGCAGGACAGCCAGTATTGCGGCACTCTTCTTTTTGTTTGTCCTCATTTTTTGGTTTTTCTCCCTCTATTGTATGTTTTTGATGATTCCAGAATAAATTCCCCGGAAACCCTCAGGTTTCCGAGGAATTTTTCTCGAGTCATTGTATTTTCTTATGCGTCAATCCTCTTTATGCAACACGGCAAATGTCTTTTTCGTAGCCTACAGTGTTGTTGACGTATTAAGTGTTTGACGATATTATTATACACATGAAAAAGAAAATTTCAAACTTTTGGTTCTACCACAAGTGGCATATTTTAATTGCTTTGGCAATAATCGCACTTATACTATTTTCCATACAGCCGAGAGGCAACAGCAACGAAGATTCCTTTAATATAGGCATCGTTTCTCCCGTCTATTATTCCGACGAAGAACTTTTGTCACTTGAAGAAGCATTTTCGTCGCGTTACGGAGATGTTGTAGTTAATAGTTATCATATAGATCTTGGTGCTTACGGCCAGGACTCTACGGAAATCAGCCGCCTTGATGTTGACCTCCGCACAAACAAGAGTTTTGTCTTTCTCCTTGCTGACTTGGATGCCTTTAATGAGTCCACAAATTATCTGCCTCTAAAAAACATATCCAGAGTATCAGATATTGAGTATCTGCGCGGTCTGGGTTTTGACGATCTTTACTACGCTGAGCGTGATTACTAATTATTATTGAATGTGGCAAAGAAAGTATAATTGCCGCTTCCTTCGCACCTTTCGCCTTCATCGTTTATTACGGTGAAGGCGTCTTTGTTTATTTTAACCTCAACCGTCTTTTCCTCACCGGCTTTAAGGAATATTCTCTTAAATCCGCATAGCACCGGATTAACCGGCGCAAATGGGGATTCTTCGTCTTTTACATAAAGCTCTACTACATCCTCCGTATCCGCTTTTCCAATGTTCCTTACTTTAACAAGCGCTTTTTCCCTGTCGTATTCGCAGCCTGTTACTTCGGTTCTGCCGTAAGTCAGTCCGTATCCGAACGGGTAAAGGGGAGTGCCCTCATAATAGCGGTATGTCCTGTTTTTCATGGCATAGTCTGTAAAGGCCGGCATCTCAGCAAGTGCACTGTTCCTGTAGAACGTTACCGGCAGCTTTCCCGAAGGTGACACCTCACCGAAAAGTATTCTGGCAGCCGCTTTACCGCCTTTTGCCCCCGGATACCATGACAGCAGTGTTGCATCCGCCTTTTCCGTATACTCTGATATATCCATGGAACTTCCCGCCATTAATATAATAATGGTAGGTTTTCCCGTTTCCAGTACTTTTTCAATCATTGTACGCTGAGATTTTGGGAGAAGGAGATCTGCCTTGTCACCGGAACCGCAGTTGTTTCCCTGATCGCGCTCTTCGCCTTCAAGGGTTTCATCGAGGCCAACCACCAGTATTACAGTGTCTGAATTCTCGGCAACCGTAACGGCCTCCGCAATTCTGTCATCCGGCTGGGCAAGCACTTCCACGCGGTCATTGGAAAGATGGCAGCCCTGCGAGTAAAGTACCCGCTGATTGTCTCCGACATAATCCTGTATGCCCTCAAGTATTGTAATATACCTTGATGCTGTTCCGTAGTAGTTTCCTATCAGGGCAGCTCTGCTGTCTGCGTTAGGACCTATCACGCCGATGGTTCCGCAATTTTTAACGTCCAGCGGCAGAAGTCCGTTATTTTTAAGAAGCACCATGCTCTTTTCAGCGGCTTTTTCCGCAAGATTAAGATGCTCGGGACATTCAACTTTTGTATAAGGTATGGAATCATATTCGCTGCCACCGCCCATCATGCCCAGCAGATATCTCGTAGTGAACAGACGAACGGCTGACTCGGTAATTAACTCTTCACTTATCAGCCCCTCATTATACGCCTCCATCACATACTGATATGTGCAGCCGCAGTTAAGGTCACATCCGTTTGAAAGCGCAAGCGTAACCGACTCTGTGGGTTTTGACGTTACTTTGTGTCCCTCATGGAAATCCCTGACTGCCCAGCAGTCTGAAACAACATGTCCTTCAAAACCCCAGCTGTTTCTGAGAATATCCCTGAGCAGTGTTTTGCTGCCGCATGCAGGTTCTCCGTTTACCCGGTTATAGCAGCCCATTACAGACTCTACACCCTCGTCCACCAGTGCCTTGAACGCATAGAGATATGTCTCAAACATATCTTTTTTGCTGGCTATTGCGTCAAAATGATGTCTCAAATCTTCAGGTCCGCTGTGAACCGCGAAGTGCTTTGCGCAGGCCGAGACTTTCATTGTCTCTCCGTTACCCTGCAGGCCCCTTACAAAGGCGCAGCCCATGCGCGCTGTGAGATAAGGGTCTTCACCATAGGTCTCATGCCCGCGTCCCCATCTCGGGTCGCGGAATATGTTTATATTCGGAGACCACGCGGTAAGTCCTTTGTATATGTCGCGGTCACCCAGCTTTGAAAGAGCATTGTATTTTGCTCTCATTTCAGTAGCCGCGGCATCCGCTATTTTTTCTAAGAGTTCATCGTCAAATGTAGCAGCAAGTCCTATTGCCTGAGGAAACACCGTTGCGGTTCCGCCTCTGCCTGCTCCGTGAAGCGCTTCGTTCCACCAGTTGTATGCCGGTATTCCGAGCCGATCAATCGCAGGTGCGTCAAATTTCAGCTGAGATGCTTTTTCCTCAACTGTCATTTTATTAACCAGCTCCCGGGCCAGTTTTTTAGCTTTCTCTCGATTCATCTGTCTCTTTTGCTCCGGATATTTTGTCAAATATTTTGTGTAATATCTTCGATGTTATATAGCAGGGTCCGCTGATTCCAAAAAGAACATACGCCCAGCCCGCGTAGGCAAGAATTGTATACGGATCTGTAAGTATTATCAGTATGGGAATGGCATAGATTATCCACATAAGAATTGTCTTTCCCGGTGCAACAAAGGCCAGTTTCAGTGCGTTTATTATGCAGCCTTTAAGTGTGTTCTCGTATCTGGCCTGAAGAGGGAAGGCGAATGTGACAAAAATAAGCAACAGCACCCCAACAACCGACGAAAGGATAATATAAAGTGTCCTTCCGCTACCTTCCTGTGCCAGTGCGAACGTTATATCTGCCCAAAATACAGCGGTTGCAAAAATTGCAATTATACCCAGTACAAACGCCTGTTTAAAATTATCCTTGAATGCACTGAAAAATTCCTTGATAGTTGAGACAGGCTCGTCTTTAGTTATTTTCAGTTCAATGTTAAACAGAGCGCTTGTTGCGGGGCCCACTGTTAAAACCGGCAATGAGCATATTGCCCACAAAACGTTCAGTATCATCAGGTCGCAGAGAGCTCTAAGCAGCTTTCCGAGCGAAGATTTGAGTGTGCTGTTGCGTTCCATATTAAATGTAGATTAACCCTTTACACCACCGAGGGCGACACCTGCAATGATGTATTTGGAAAGTGCGAAATAAATTATAAACAAGGGCAGCACGGTTAGTGTGAGTCCCAGATAAACTGTGCCGTATTCAACCTTGTAGATATCACCCTTAAGCAGTGATACCATAACAGGAAGTGTTTTTACCTCGTCCTTTGTAAGAAGAATGCTGGGCAAAAACAGCTGGTTCCATGTATTTACAAAACTGAATATTCCCTGAGTTGCTATGGCCGGCTTCATGATGGGAACAGCAATCTTGTTAAATGTGTTAAATTCTCTCGATCCGTCTATTCTGGCTGAATCCAGTATTTCTAGCGGCAATGATGCTATCATGAACTGTCTCATAAAGAAAACCGCAGAGGGCGCTGCAATTGCTGGTATTATCAAAGGAATAAAGTTGTTTGTCAGTCCAAGTTTTAACATGAACTGATAAAAACCTATGGCAGTAATGGTAGGCGGAATCATCATAATCGCAAGGATTACGCTGAAGAATGGTTTTTTAAGTTTCCACTCATATGCAACCAGTGCATATGCAGTGAGTGATGAGAAGTATACTGTGCATGCCGTTGCACCGATTGAGATTATGAGAGAGTTTTTCATTCCGACAAAGGGGCTGAAACTCTTTCCTAGAAATACATTGTAGTTGTTAATAAGCGAATTTCCGGGAATTAGCGAAACCGCATGGGCCTGCACTTCCATAGTACTTCTTGTGGAGTTGATAACCATGACTACGAACGGGAAGAGGCACATTATGGTCAAGATTATGCATACAAGATAAATCAGGGCCTTTACAAGGGGATTTCCGTTTCTTCTTTCAAGTGTCATTATACCTCACCTCAGTCCCTTTCTCTCATTAAGTAAAAGATAATAACCGAAAGGATAACTATCAGTATAAACAGAAGCATACTTGCGGCTGCGGCGCGGTTATAGAAATAGCTTCCGGCAAAAGCCTGATTGTAAATAAACACATTTGTGGTCAGTGTTGAATTGGCCGGATTGCCGTTATTATACATCTTCGGGATATCGTACATTGTAAGGCCGCCAATCATAGCAGTTACAAGCGTATAAATGAGTATCGTACGTAGATTGGGGATTGTTATCCTCCAGAATATTTGTCTTTCGCTTGCTCCGTCAATTTCCGCAGCCTCATATATCTCGGGATTGATTCCAAGCACGCCCGAAATTAATATAATCATCGTGTAGCCGTACCACATGAAGAATTGGATAAAGGCAACTATCAGCTTAGCTGCGATTGGACTGTTGTTAAAGTAAAAGCTTTCGCTAATTATTCCACATCGCTGCAGCAGGTCATTGATAGGTCCCTTTGGGTAACCGAAAAGGACATTGAAGAGAATCGCGATTGTTGCAGCAGTCATTATATTGGGCATGTAGAAAACAACCTTGAAAAAGCCCTGACCCTTTATTTTGTTTCTGCGGCTTGTAAACCAGGCAGTCAGAAGAAGTGCCAGTGTAATCTGAGGGATAAAATTTATTATCCAGATAATAGCTGTATTCTTTAATGACGTCTTAAAGCTATCATTTTTCAGTATGGTCTTGAAGTTGGCAAAGATATCATCCTTCAGAAAATGCCAGTTTGTGTTTCCTATTCCCTTGCAGTCTGTGAATCCGAGTATCATGGTATAAACTGTCGGATAGAGATGGAAGAGAAGAAAGACAACAACAAACGGTATACTGAACAAATAGCCGTATTTTGCATAGCTTATGCTGTTTTGGCTCTTCAGTTTCACAGTATCACTCCTTTTGGTGTTTATTCCGTATAACAAATAAAAAGCCCGTATAAATACGTGCGGCCCTTTTATTTGTTATACAAAAGGAGGAGGGATAAGCGAAGCTATCCCCCCTCCGCAATTTACAGATTACTCGACAACAACATCGAGGTTGTCAGCAACGTTCTGCTTGAACAGAGCAATTGCTTCTTCATATGAAAGCTGACCAGCAGTGTACTGACGTACAGCATCACGCCAGTAGTTGTTGATGGTTTCATCATACTGGGTGAGGTTCTTGCCGTTTGCATACTGGTTTGCAGGAACAAAGACATCAAACATGTTCTGTCCGGCAAGGAAGTCCATTTCGCCGTTGGACTTTGCCATAACGGTTCCGGAAGCGACTGTATCCTTAGTGCCTCCAGGTCCGTTCATAGTGCCGTTTGCCCAGTAGTACTGGAGGCCGGTCTCGGATGTATCAAGAGTAACCCATCTGATGAACTCTCTTACAAACTCTTCTCTGTCCGTTCCGACAACATCCTTGTTTGCAAGGAGCCATGTGCCGCCCCAGAAGAAGCCGATGTTCGGTGCGCAAACGCCCCAGTCGCCATATGAATCTCCGGCATTACCGGCTATAACATAGTTGATGAGCCATGCAGGTCCGTAGAAGCCGAGAACTGCATCTTCTGTTGCTGCTGACATATCAGCATACCAGCCTTCCTGCCAGTCCTGAGTGTCATGATGGTATCCGTTGTCCTTCAGTTCCTTGGAGAGGTTGAGGAAGTTCTCACGGGCGGGGTCTAAGTTGAGCTTGCCGTCAACAATCCAGCCTGTTGGCGAGCTATTCTCAACTGCATGCCAGATATCGCCGTCGCCGGAAACTATTGCAAATCCCTTTTCCTTCAGCTCAGCTGCTGCCTCAAAGAACTTGTCCCAGCTGTTTGTGCCAGCGCCGATTTTCTCAGCTACGAAATCAGGATCATCATTGCCCCATGCTGCACGAGCAACATCACGACGGTAGATGAATGCACCGCCTGTTGCCTGGTAGCCAAGACCAACGAGCTTTCCGTCAGAAGGACGTGTGCCGATATCGATGGTGTACTGAGCGATTTCTGCTGCTGCTGTCTCTGCTGCAACATCGATTCCGAGGTCCTCATAGGCTGCTGCGAATTCGCAGGCATCGCCCTGTGCGTACTTCAGAATGAATGCTGCCTCTGCTGCAAAGATGTCAGGTGCATCTGCTCCGCCTGCTGCAAGAGCTGCGTCAAGAGCGGGCTGATAGAGACCGTCTGTAGTTGCGATGATTGTCGGCTCAGCGACCTCATATTTGTCAGCATATTCAGGATGAACTTCGAGGAACTTATTTACCATTCCCGGAACTTCATCTGTGAAAGACATGACGTGAATAACAGTCTTTCCTGAATCTGCTGCAGGTGCTGCTGCAGGTGCTGCCTCTGCAGGTGCTGCCTCTGCAGGTGCTGCTGCAGGAGCTGCGGACTTTCCACATGCGCAGAGTGAAAATACCATAACTACTACAAGCATCAATGCGAGATACTTTTTCATTGAATTTCTCCTTCACAAAATTTTTATTTCTGCGCCCTAAGGCGTTATGAAATTCAAGTTTAGCTTTTATATTTAGGGATTTGCTTTATGCCTCTTAATATCCTAGTTCTTGCTGATTTCAGCAACTGACTTTCCTTCCACTAGGTAACCGGGTACTGTAACCTCTTCTGTATTAGCTGTTTTTGGATGCTCTATTTGTTCTACAAGTTTTTTTGCAGCTATTCTTCCCATTCCATCAGTATCCTGGTGAAAAGTGGTAAGTCTCGGCGTTGACAATCGTGCCATAAAGCTGTCATCGTATCCTATTACCGAAACATCTTCCGGAATACTGTATCCGTCTTCTTTAAGCATATTCGCCACAAAGCTTGCTGTATAATCCTCTGAGAACATTAAACATGTGGGCGGATTACCGCTCTTTAGTAGTTCTCTGGCAATAGTTACGCTTTCTTTTGGATGTCTGTAGATGCTTTCCCTTATGTACTCTGGCGGAACATCTAATCCAAGCTCACGGCACTGACTAATAAATCCTTCTTTTCGATTTGTAGTAACTGCTGAGGGGTTGCCGTATATATAGGCTATCTTTCTGTGCCCCTTACTGTAGGCATACTTAACCAGTTCGCTCATGCCCTTTGTATTATCGGACACTACTGCGGGTTTATTATCAAAGACATGGTCTATGGTTACAATTGGAATTCCAGAATCTACCAGTTCAAGCACCTGTTCATCATCGAAACTCACACAGGCTATTACTACTCCGTCAACGCCTCTGTATCTGCAGTGCTGAAGGTACGACATCTGTTTCCCGGATATGTTCCTATTAATAAAAGTAAGGTCATATCCCATTGATTCAGCTTCGACTTTGAAGCTGTCAAGAACCTCATTGAAAAACTCATGTGTAAGCCCTGAGTTTTCGCCGTCCACAAACAGAACTCCAATATTATATGTTCTGTGTGTCCTAAGTGCTCTTGCTGCAGAGTTTGCCAGATATCCCATCTCTTTGGCTGTGGCTTTTATTTCTCCGCGTTTTTCCTCGCCTATATCAGGCTGGCCGCTGAGTGCCTTGCTGACGGTAGCAACGGAAACACCACATTTAGTTGCAATGTCCTTCATGGATACCATCGGCATTCAACCTCGCTACTTAATCGTTTTCGTGATTTTAGAATAAACCCGTATTTTTTAAAATGCAACTAAAAAGGACTACATCGAATAAATTTTAGAAAGCTTGTACATTTTCGCCTTTATGTTTTTGTGTACTTTAACAACGAAATCCGTTCATTTTAAAAGTTGCTTGCTTTTTTGCCTAAATAATACTAATGTTATAATACTTAATCGTTTTCGGTCTAACTTTTTTAATTGTTGAGGCATCATATGAAATACGGGCATTTTGATGATGATAATTTTGAATATGTGATTGAGACGCCGAAGACTCCTTTGCCTTGGATTAATTATCTTGGCTGCAGAGATTTTTTCACGCTCGTTTCCAATACATGCGGAGGTTATTCTTTTTATAAGGATGCACGCCTTCGCCGCCTTACTCGTTACCGTTATAATTCATCTCCCCTTGACACAGACGGCTTACATGTTTATATCAAGGATAATCTATCTGTCTGGAATATTGCCTGGCAGCCTGTAAAGACCGATCTTGACACTTACCTTTGCAGACATGGTTTGGGTTACTCGGTTTTTGAAGGTTCCAGGGATGGGATTAAGGCAAAGCAGGAAATGTTTGTTCCTTTAAATGATAATTGCTTATTAATCCGTTTATCTTTTGAAAATACTTCAGGAGAACATCAAAATATTTCTGTATTTCCTTATACCGAGTTCTGTTTCTATGATGCTTTGGATGATTCTTCTAATTTCCAGAGAAACTTTTCTTGCGGAGAAGTTGAAATATCTTCCAATACTATTTATCACGTTACCGAGTACCGCGAAAGAAGAAACTACTACACCCAGTTTTTCTCTAATCGCCGGTTTGATGCCATGGATACATCCAGAGATGCCTTCATCGGAGTATATGGATCCCCTGAACATCCTGATGCAGTTTTTTCCGGCCAGTGCAACAATTCGGTTGCCCACGGATGGGCTGTTGTAGGCGCAATGCAGTTTAATCTTTCTCTTGAAGAAGGGGAAAGCGACAGCATAATCCTCGGTCTCGGCTATATTGAAAATGACGAGAATGACAAGTGGGAATCCAAAGGTGTCTGTAATAAGGCCAAAGCACTTGAAATGCAGCATCGTTACGAAACTGATGCTCAGTTTGACAATGCTCTTTTAGAGTTGAAGTCGTTCTGGACAGATCTGCTTTCAAACTATCAGCTTGACTGCACCCACAAGAAGCTTTCCAGAATGGTTAATATATGGAATCAATACCAGTGCATGGTCACCTTCAACATGAGCCGCAGTGCATCATACTTCGAAAGCGGTATGGGCAGAGGTATGGGCTTTAGAGATTCGTGTCAGGACCTCCTCGGATTCGTTCATATGATTCCTGAGCGAGCACGTGAGCGAATACTGGATATTGCTGCCACCCAGTTTGAAGATGGCAGTGCATATCATCAGTATCAGCCCTTGACGAAGAAGGGTAATCTCGCAGTTGGTTCCGGTTTTAATGATGATCCGCTCTGGCTCATTGCCGGAGTTGATGCTTATCTGCGTGAAACCGGCGATTTCTCAATTCTTCAGGAAGTCGTTGATTTTGACAACAACACTGAACTTGCTCAGCCGCTTATGGAGCACCTTAGGCGCTCATTCAACTACACAAGAACGCATCTTGGCCCTCACAATCTCCCCTTGATAGGTAGAGCTGACTGGAATGACTGCCTAAACCTCAATTGTTTTTCTTCAAAAAGCGGTGAAAGCTTCCAGACAACGGGGCCAAGTGAAGGTCCTGTCGCAGAAAGTGTTTTCATTGCGGGTATGTTTGTGAAATATGGTAAGGCTTACGCAGATATCTGCCGTCATTTAGGGCTTGAAGACGAGGCTGCAGATGCTGGTTCCGCTGTATTAGAAATGGAAAAAACCGTTTTGCAGTCCGGTTGGGACGGGAAATGGTTCAAACGTGCTTATGATGCCTTTGGCAATGATGTCGGAAGCCACATTTGTGATGAAGGGCAAATTTTTATTGAGCCTCAGGGAATGTGTGTTATGGCCGGAATCGGTAAGGATGAAGGTTACTGCGAAAAGGCTCTTGAATCCGTGAAGGACAGGCTGGACACAAATTACGGCATCGTTCTTCTTCAGCCACCATACTCTACATACCATCTCAATCTCGGAGAAATTAGCTCTTATCCTCCTGGTTATAAGGAAAATGCCGGTATTTTCTGCCACAATAACCCCTGGATAGTCTGTGCCGAGACAACTCTCGGGCATGGAAACAGAGCTTTTGAAATCTATGCCAAAACAGCACCGGCATACATTGAGGACATAAGCGAAATTCATAGAACCGAGCCGTATGTCTACTCACAAATGGTTGCAGGAATAGACGCGCCCACTTTTGGTGAAGCAAAGAACAGCTGGCTTACAGGCACTGCCGCATGGACATTTCTCAGCATTTCTCAGGCAATACTTGGTATCGTCCCAACTCTTGACGGGCTGGAAGTCAATCCCTGCATACCATCCTTTATTGAAGAGTACACTGTTACGAGGAAGTATCGTGGGGCAACATATGTTATCCATGTGAAAAACCCTCACGGAAGGCAGCATGGCAATCGGCCGATTCTCCTTCCTGTCGCTAATTCAGGCGAAACCGTTGATGTCGAATACGTCCTTTAACTTTTTTCTTTTCCAAACATAAATGAAGGCTCCACATTGCGTGGAGCCTTCAAACTCATATTATGCTGTTTACCGGATTATCAGTAGAACTCACCGGGTACCTCAATCTCAAGGTCACTTACCGGGAATGATGAGCATGGATGAATATATCCGTACTCTATGTCTGCCCAGCGGCGGAGTTCATTCTCCTGAGGAACAAACACTTCGCCCTTAAGTAATCTTGAACGGCACCAGCCACATTCACCGCTTCTGCAGCGTGATGGAGCCTTAATTCCTGCTCTTTCAAATGCTACCAGTACGGGTTCGTCTGCAGATGCCTCAATGTCATATTCATTGGGTCCCTGTTTAACTTTAACTTTGAATGTTTTGCCCTTTGCCTTCTTCGGATAGCCTTCGCATTCCCAAGGAGTCTTGGTAACATCAATCATCTTGCGCCTGAACAGTCTTTCAGGCAGTCCGAGCTTTTCTATTTCCGGCTTGACAAACTTGTACATTGCTTCCGGTCCGCAGAGGAACACTGAGTACTCTTCGCCTTCAGGAGCATATTTCTTTATAAGGTCTGCCGTAATAAAGCCGTTCTCGTATCCGTCAACCTTAGCGTCGGAAAGAACGTGTACCACTTTGAACTTATCCGTCTTCTTTGCAATCTCATCCAGTTCCTCTTTGAACAGGATGTTTTCTTCATCTCTTGAACCGAAGAGAAGTACTAAGTTAAAGTCTTCCGTTCCGTCTGCAATTGCCTCTGCCATTGAAAGGAACGGTGTAATTCCTGAACCGCCTGCGAGACCGATGACTGTATCGGCATCTCTGAGATCTTCATAATAGAAGAATCCCTGCGGGCAGCTTGAAATCACTTCATCTCCGACTTTCATTTCACTGAGAAGCTTGTCTGCTACAAATCCGCCCGGATTTGAACGAACAGTAATCTTGTAAATGCCCTTGAGAGCATCTTTCGGTGATGAGCACAGAGAGTAGCTTCTTGTGACCATGCTTCCTTCCATTGGAAGCTTAAGATTGATGTACATACCTGCGCGGAAGTATGGAAGGGCTTTCCCATCCTTGCTTTTAAGTACAAACGTTTTTGCATTTGCTGTTCCGCGGTCGATTATCTCATCGATTACAAGTGCGCAGTAATCCGGATGGAGATGCTTTGCATTTTCATTTATTGCAAATTTACCGTCAACTTCTTTTGCCGGTGCAGCCTGTATTGCCTGCTCGCGTACTTTGCTCATGTTCTTGAACTTGAGCATGTCAAACTTGCCTATAAGGCCGATTTTGATTTTAAGATCGTTTGCCATTATGCATTGCCTCCTTCCGCTTCTTCTTTAAGGTCTTTGAGTGCATTGAGTGCCATCAGCTGTCCGCAGATCATTGCTGCTGAGTAACCGTCTCCTCTCGGACCGGCTGCTCCTATCGGGCGAAGTCCCTTTATCGGGTAATCCGTTGAGAGCATCATCATTCTGGCCATCATGCCGTCCCAGTCTGTGGTCTCGTATCCGTAAACCGAGCCTTCAGGCTGGCCGAGATAACGGGCGAATGTCCATGGAGATGCAACTTCCATCTCTTCGATATGTCCCTTAAGGTCAATTCCTGTCTTTTCCTTCAGGCTGGCCAGCATCTTCTTGGCAAACTTGTTTTTGAGCTTGAAGTATTCCTCTTCGGGTACATCATCCCAGTCAACAGGTGAGCCGAATGTTGTGAATGAGCAAACACATGTTCCTTCCGGTGAGAACTCTGGATTTGCGATGTTGTAGCAGAGGAAGATGGAGTAGTCATTGGTCTTGATACCGCCGAGAATGTCTTTGTACTCCTGTGCGCTGTCTGCTGTTCCCTGCAGGAAGTAAGAGTAGTCTGTAATTCCAAGTTCTTCAGCTGTTTTGTCACAGCAGAAGTAGGCAGTGAACATACGTCCGCCGAACTTGCGGTTACGAGCTGCCGACAGTTTCTTTTCACGCTCCGGAACGAGTTCCTTCGGCATCATATTTCCGTAAATGAGGTCCGGGTTGATGTTTGCAAGTACATAATCGCAGTCAATCACGCCGAGATTTGTACGTACTCCGCAGAGTCTGTCACCATTGAACAGGAATTCCTCTGCGCGGCAGTTGAACCATACGTCTCCTCCGAGTTCTCTGAAGCGCTCAATGCAAGCTGTTGAGAGCTGGTGTGAAGTGTGTGCAGGTATATATGCTGATCTTGACACATACTTGTGTACCATTGCCGCATAGTGGATAAATGCGAGATGGTCCATGTCAACGCCAAGGTAGGACCAGTATGTCTGGAGAATATCCTGGCACTTTTTCGGCAGCTTCAGTGAGTCAAACACCTTTTGTGTTGAGTATGCGCCTGTTCTAAGCATGTCGGGGTATTCCGTCTGGAGTACCTTTGAATCTGCATGTCCCTTTGATGCAGTGATATATGCAATACCATCAAGTACTTCCTGGAAAAGGTCAAAGAGCTTTGTCATTGACTCTCTTGATCCCGGGACTTCCTTCTCCATCGCATCAATGAAATTCTCAATGCCTGCCGGCATTGTGGCATCGAGCATCTTTCCGTCGCTTCCCTTTGTAATGATACGGAAGCAGTCGGGGCACTCGTACCAGTCGAGTTTAACACCGTAAGCATCAAGTATATTCCTGATATCTCCCGGGTTGTCTGCTGGACCGAAGTCGCACAGCTCGTGAAGTGACGGTTCTATTTCAAAACGTCCTCTTCTGAAGCTTGTTGCTGCTCCGCCCGGCAGATTGTGCTTTTCAATCAGCAGGGTCTTTTTTCCTGCCAACTGACACTGTAATGCCGCCGAAAGTCCCGCATTACCGGCACCAACGACGACTATGTCATATTTGGGCATAAACAATCCTCCTTATTGTTCTATGGTTATACCAACGATGTCAAAAGTTTAACATATTGCTCGTATTATCTCAATATGTTAATATAGTAGAAAAAACAAGGTGAAAATTATGCAATCTTTTGAAAAAATAAATCCCCATTCTTTACTGGACAATGCGCTAATTTCCATTCGTTCTAAAATCCTTTCAGGAGAACTGAAAATAGGAGATTATCTTCCTCCAGAAAGAGAAATGGCTGAGCAGATGGGTATCTCCAGATCCTCTCTTCATCAGGCAATACTTGAACTTGAATATCAGGGATTCGTTACCATAGTTCCTCGCCGCGGTACTGTAGTAAACGATTTCCGGAAATATCCGACAACTCAATCTCTTGAAGCCCTTATGAGCAATGACTCTCTTGATTTGGATATTTCGCTCTTTCAGGATATGATGGATTTCCGTCTTTGGCTTGAAAGCGAATGTGCAAGAAAGGCCTGCGAACATATATATCCGTCTACAAAATGCGAAATGCTCGATATCATAGATGAGCTGTCTGAACCAGGTGCTGACATAGCTGAGCTCATGTATCAGTTCCATTACAAATTAACTCAAGCTTCTGGAAACAGCCTGTATTCTATGGTCTGGCGCGGCTTTGAGCCTGTATTAAAGACCATGATTGAACATCATTACAGCGTGAAAGGTGACGACCTGGATGAAAGCATTTCCTTACTTAAAAAACTTATGGACTTTATAGAATCCAATGATCCCGAAAACGCATCTTCATGCGTTTGCAAGATTATTACTATTGGAATTAACGTGCTCAGTGAGCGTTATAATCGTTAGTTTTACTTTAATCCTCCTGTTTGTCAAATTATTGACATGCAGGAGGGTTTCTATTATAATTTTCTTGGTTATACCACGGACGGAGGTGATTGTTCTTGAATAATGATAATCAGCTAAGTGAAAAAGTTCTTCATCTGTCCAGTGATATACTTAACCTGTCACGCAACACACTTCTTGTTAACTTTCGTTTTCTTGACCGCAGTCTTTCTCATCTTGAATTTATTCCCGATGAGAATTTTTCTTTTGAAGTCAACGGTGAGCAGTTATACTATGGACCTTGGTTTATTCTTACTGTTTATAGAAAAGAGCAGACTGCAGTAGCAAGATGTCTGCTTCATTCTATCTTTCATTGTGTCTATTGTCACAGCTTTGTAGGCAAAGATATTGACCATAAGCGCTGGGATCTCGCATGCGATATCTCCGTTGAAAACACGATAAACAGCCTACACGCTTCCTGTGTTCATACTTCGCAGGAACTGCTTCAGTCTTCTGTTATTTCCGCTCTCAATGACGAACTTAATCTGCTGAGCGCAGAAAAGATATATCGGTACCTTTTAGACCGGGAATTATCCGATGATGAAATTGATAAGATGCGTTTAACTTTTATTGAGGACAATCATTCTCTCTGGTACGGCGAATCCGAAAATGCCAAGCCGGATGATAAAGTTAAACTTAAAAAGCTCTGGCAGGAAGTTTCCAAGCGTATGCAGACCGAGCTCGAGACCATGATGCGTGATTCGGACAGTGCGCTTGTGCAAAACCTGAAAAGTCTTAACCGTGCAAAGCATTCATATAAGGACTTTCTTCGCCGGTTTGGTGTTCACGGGGAAGTTATGCAGTTGAGTGATGAGGAGTTTGACAACAACTTCTATACCTATGGGCTTGAACTTTATGGGAATATTCCTCTGATTGAGCCCCTCGAGTACAGCGAGCAGAAGAGGATCCGTGAATTCGTAATCGCAATTGACACATCAGGTTCTGTGAAAGGAAATGTTGTCCAATCTTTTATTCAGCACACTCACGATCTTCTGATGCAGCAGCAGAGTTTCTTTACCAAAATCAACGTGCATGTTATTCAGTGCGACCACGTAATCCGGGAAGATGCCGTTTTGCGCACGAAGGAAGAGTTTGACGAGTATATTAAAACCATGACTCTCAAAGGCTTTGAAACCACGGATTTTCGTCCGGTTTTCTCATATGTTGACAGTCTTATTTTGTCCGGCCAGATTTCAAACCTGCAGGGTCTTCTGTACTTTACCGATGGACTTGGTATTTTCCCGCAGAACAAGCCTGCATATGATACCGCATTCATTATTAGCCGCGGCGATAACAATGATCCAGACCTTCCGCTATGGGCACAGCACATTACACTTTCCGAGGAGGACATAATTGATCAACGATTTTCTTCTTGACAACGGGGTACTCACCATCAGCAGTGCGACTCCTTATATAAAGGCTCAGCAGTTCGCAACACGCGATGACATCCATAAAGTTATAATACTCGATGGTGTAGGCTTCTTTGAAGAAGAGGCCTTTGCCGAGTGCGAAAACCTTGTTGAAGTTGTTCTTCCAGATTCACTCACCAACATCGGGGTTGCTGCGTTTACTTCGTGCACCTCTCTTAGCAGTATTAATATTCCCACGAAAGTTAAAAGCATAGAAGAAGGAGCTTTCCTGTTCTGTGAATCTCTTAAGGGAATTAAGTTAAACGAAGGTCTTGAGGAAATAGCCGATTTTGCCTTTCAGGCCTCAGGCCTTGTTTCCGTCAATATTCCATCAAGTGTCATGAGAATCGGCGAGGAAGCCTTTTTTGAATGTGAGAATCTTGAAGAAGCGAATGTTTCAGGCGAGGACACCTCAATCGGCCTTAACGCTTTTGGGAGCAACTACAAACTGACCCGTGGATATATGGCCCCCGGATTTCCATCTGAGCAAAATCAGGTCAGTGATCTTCTTTTTTCTCTGCTTTGGGCCAGTTGTCCAGAGAAACACAAGCCCGAAACCAGCGAGCGGGCAGCAAGATTTATCCAGAACAACGAGTCCCTCGTTTTCGAGAGGATATTAAAGTATAACAATACCGCCGCCATGAACGGCATTGCATCATACGGCATTTTCAGAAAGGAAAACATCGACAAATACGTACGCCAATCCGTACAGGAAGGTTTGACTGAGATTACTGCCCTTCTTATTAAGGCTAAGGGTGAGTCCAGAACGGTCATGGAGGATTTTGAGTTATGACAATTAGTGAAGCTAAACAGCAGATAATTAATGCTATGCGTGCATATTTTACCAAAGACGAATTCGGCAATTATAAGCTCCCTCCTGAAGTTCAGCGTCCTGTTTTTCTTATGGGGCCTCCGGGAATAGGGAAAACCGCTATAATGAAACAGGTTGCGGACGAATTAGGCGTCGGCCTTGTTTCCTATTCCATGACTCATCACACCAGGCAAAGTGCACTTGGTCTTCCCGTCATCGTCAAAAAAACATATGATGGCAAGCCTTATGATGTTTCCGAATACACGATGAGTGAAATAATAGCATCCGTTTATGAAACAATGGAGGAAGGGCAATGCAGAGAAGGCATTCTGTTCTTGGACGAAATCAACTGCGTTTCTGAAACCCTTACCCCTACCATGCTTCAGTTCCTTCAGTATAAAACTTTCGGCAAGCATGCAGTGCCCGAGGGCTGGATAGTTGTAACCGCCGGTAATCCGCCCGAGTACAACAGGTCAGTCAGGGAGTTTGATATCGTTACCTGGGACCGTCTGAAACGGATAGACGTTGAACCGGACTACAGTTCATGGAAAAGCTTCGCATTAAAGCATGGTGTACATCCCTCCGTCTTAACTTACCTTGATGCAAAGAAAGATAATTTTTACCGTATTGAGTCTGATGTCGACGGAAAGCGTTTTGTTACTGCAAGAGGATGGGTTGACCTTTCGGATATGATTTATCTGTACGAAGAAAACTCCATTGCCGTCGACAAAATGCTTATAGTTCAGTATCTGCAGAACGACGAGATTGCCGAGGACTTTGCAATATACTATGATCTCTTCAATAAGTATAAAAGTGACTACAAGGTAAATGAAATCCTTTCTGGAAAGGCTCCTTCCGAAATCGTTGAGCGTGCCTCGGGCGCTCCGTTTGATGAAAGACTAAGCTTAATAGGACTTCTTATTGACTCAGTAAGTTCAGAGATGAGAGAAGTAATCAACACTGAAGACGTTATACTTGAGCTCCTCGGTTGTCTAAAAAAAGTTAAACTTGGATCGAGTATAACAGGCGAGACCGATGACATATGTTCCAGAATGGAGCGCGAGGAGCGCCGCGGTACTTTGAACAGCACAAAACGTACCATTTATGAACGAGTACTTGCTTTTCTTAATGCTCACTCAGATGCCTCATTTGACCAGATCAAGGCAGATTATGACCGGCTTGTTGCTCTCATGAAAGAGGACGGCCTTCAGGTTAAGACAAAATTGGAAAATCTTTTTGGTTTTGCTGAAACTGCCTGGGCTGAAGGGCAGGAGATTCTTATCATAGTAACCGAGCTCACCATCGGATGGTATAGTGCTCGATTCATTTCCAGATACGGCTGTGATGCATATTACCGGCACAATGAGCAGTTGATGTTTTACGAAAGAAACACTGAAATAATAAAACAGCTGGAGCAGATAGATGAATACCAACTTAACTGATAGGTATGACAGGCTTTATAAGGAGGCCTTATCTTCGCTTGACAGAAGTATTCTTTTTACAAGCCGTGTTCATGGTGTCGGACATATAGAAAGAGTAATTAATCTGGGTGCACATGTCGCGCAGAATGAATCTCTTGATGACAACGAGACTAAGATGCTGCTCTTCTGCTGTTCCTACCATGATATTGGCAGACACAGCGACTGGCTTGACAGAAAACACGGAAGTAAAAGTGCGCGCTTGCTTGAAAAAGGTAAGGTGAAAGGTTTCATTAACAGTTTCGATGAAGAAGACCGTAGAATAATTCTTGCCTCAATCGCTGCTCACTCAGACAGCGACAAAAAGCTCCCGTCATATGAGGTAAAATATGGCGTGTCCCAGCATTCAAAATATGAAACTATATCAAGCTGCCTGAAAGATGCTGATAATCTTGACCGCGTCCGTCTCAAAGACTTAAACGTCAAATACCTGCGGCACGAAAAGTCTATAGCTCTTGCCATTTACGCCCAAGAGTTGTTTGACAGCTGCTCTCACGGCAACCATCAAAGTTAAAGTTAAAACCCCGGTATATCCTTGTGATACACCGGGGTTTATGTATTTTACTACACTGAATACTTAATATGCTTATTGCTCGGGGACTGCTGTGCAAAAATATATAATGTCGCTGATTTGCTTTTGCCATCCGAACTGCACCGGATTGATTAGCTGTCCGTTTATTGCCGTGGTCGCGGTTTGTCCTCCGTCAAGAGTGTATGCATTGATACACCCTCTTTTAATCATCGCCTTCGCAGCATCTCTGAGTGTGGCCAGATACCAGTGACCCGGCAGTTCACAGTTGAGGTTCATTGTAAGATAGTGATGCTCGCCGAGCATTCCCAGAGCACTCCTTGCGTATGTGTCGTTGATTTCTCCCCAGATATACGCGCTGGGTGTCACATCCACTCCGTTATCTATCAGTACCGGACCGAAGCAAACAGAAAACAGAACATCATTATCTTCAACAAACTTCTGTGCTTCGCTGACATCCGAGAACTGGCCTCTGTATGAAAACAACATGTCCCCGTTTGTTGTTATATAGCAGTCATCGCATGTTGTCGGATCAAAACGGTATATCTGCCTTTGATAAACACAAATTCCGCAGTTTCTCGCATGATTGTAAAAATCTCCGCCCACCGCAAGGACAGCATTTGTTTCAACGGCAAAATCCGATGTTGTTTGAAAATTCATATCCCCGAAGTTATCCCCGGCGATTTTTCTTCTCAGCTGACTTCCATCCGCGATTATCACTTCGCAGAAAGTTCCGACGGTCATTGCCTCGGTTTCCTGCCACTCAATCATTAGAATTGTCTCGTCAAGGTAATAGCGGATTTTTTTGCCAGGAATAAACTGTATGTCCGGACTGAACAGCATTTCCTGATCGCCAATCAGCCTCTTTGCCATATCTGTCTGAAGCATAGCAACCACTTCCTGAGGATCTTCCGTCTCTCCCCACCCGTCCGGATTGGGTCTGGGTCCCTTTAATGCATTCTCTTCAATTACATAAGTAACCGGCCATACCGTCAGGTTTGATGTGGCAGTTGTTTTTATCTGAGCTGCTATTTCATCAAGTGTATTACCAATTGAGCCGGGATTATCTATGTTCCACTGGCCTTTAGCATAGGAGAGATAGATTGTAGTGTTTACCGTCATCGAATCTTCTATGCTCTTCAATTTGTCAAGCGAATAAGAATAGGCCTCTTCAATTACATCTTCGCGGTACGTTCCGTCGTCGTTATATATGTCACTCTTTAAATGTGCACCTGCTGCTTTTTCACAAAGGTAAGCATCCATAGTTTCATGCAGTGCTGTTGTCAGATTACGTATGTCAGGACAGGTAAGATTGACTGATACCACAGCCTGTCGCTTTTCTGTTTCGCTTGAAGCGAATTCTATTGATAGGTTGCCCTGCATCAAGCCAAACAGTTTCTTGCCATCCTCGCTTTGAGGCTCATCCTCAATAAACAGCCTGTTTCCGTCTGTAAATACCGCATAATTTTTAAGGCCGTTCAGATAACTGAAGACGGCCGTATCCGGGGACTCAGAAGCAGCCCTTCCAAATCCCCCGTTATTGTATATGTAGGTGACTGCTACCGCTATAAGCATTAAGCATACGGCAATAATTACAATCAACCCTATAACTGCTGTTGTTTTTTCCTGTTTTTCCATTTGATAGTTAGAAGGCTGCATTTCCTGTCGTTCTTGGATGAAGTTCAACATCGCGGATATTGCTCACTCCGGTTAGATACATTACAAGTCTCTCAAAGCCAAGACCGAATCCCGCATGACGGCATGAACCATAACGTCTGAGATCCAGATACCACCAGTAGTCTTCCTTCTTGAGCCCCAGCTCATCCATTCTCTTTTCAAGAACTTCCAGTCTTTCTTCTCTCTGGCTTCCGCCGACTATTTCTCCGATTCCGGGCACCAGACAGTCTGCTGCTGCAACTGTCTTTCCGTCATCGTTGAGGCGCATATAGAATGCTTTTATCTCCTTGGGATAATCGGTCACGAAAATTGGTTTCTTGAACACCTCTTCTGTAAGGTATCTTTCATGCTCTGTCTGAAGGTCAATACCCCAGCTTACCGGGAAGTCGAACTTTCTGTCTGCCTTTTCGAGAAGTTCTATTGCTTCCGTGTAGCTCACTCTTCCGAAATCGTTATCTGCAACATTTCTAAGTCTTTCTATCAGGCCCTGGTCTACAAACTTGTTGAAGAATTCCATCTCCTGAGGGCACTTTTCAAACACATCATTGATTACATATTTTATCATAGCCTCTGCAAGGTCCATGTCATCATTAAGGTCTGCAAAAGCCATCTCGGGTTCAATCATCCAGAATTCCGCTGCATGACGCTGGGTATATGACACTTCTGCGCGGAAAGTCGGGCCAAACGTGTATACATCTCCGAATGCCATGGCAAAGTTTTCACAGTTGAGCTGTCCGGATACAGTCAGGCTTGTCATCTTTCCGAAGAAATCCTGGCTGTCATCGACTGTACCATCTTCTTTTAATGGAAGATTGTTGAGATCAAGAGTTGTTACTCTGAACATCTCGCCGGCTCCCTCGCAGTCAGATCCAGTAATGATCGGAGTATGAACATATACAAACCCGTTCTCCTGGAAGAAATTATGGATGGCCTGAGCTGCAACCGAGCGTACGCGGAAAGTTGCTGAGAACAAATTGGTTCTCGGACGAAGGTGCTGAATCGTTCTCAGAAATTCAACACTGTGTCTCTTCTTCTGGAGAGGGTAATCCGGAGTCGATACACCTTCAACATCAATTTTGTCTGCCTTTAGCTCAAATGGCTGCGGTGCATCCGGTGTGAGAACAAGTGTCCCGTGGCAGATAAGCGCCGCACCGACGTTCTGCTTAGCAATCTCTTCGTAGTTAGAAAGGCTTTCTCTTTCAAATACTACCTGTATGGATTTGAAGCACGAACCATCGTTAAGCTCGATGAAACCGAAATTCTTCATGTCACGGACCGTTCTGACCCACCCCATGACTGTCATTTCCTTGCCTGAGAACACCTCCGGCGTTTCATAAATCGCTTTAATTTTCTGTCTCTGCATTTTACTTGTCCTCTTATTTCCTGAGTATCATAACTTATTTATTATAAATGTAGAAAAGACGATAATCAATCAGAAAATCATCTTTATCGGGCACTTGATGTTTGAAAGCTCTACTGTCCTGAAGCTTCCGCCGTTTTCGCCGTCTCGTGTCCATGCAACGTTTTTATCAAAAGTGAATTTTGCCTTTTTCGTGTGAAGTATAATCAGCTTGTCGCTGTCAAATCTTCTGGATAATACACTGCCAACAATCTCTCCGAAGCCCTCAATCGATCCTGGATCCTTTACCAGAACAAGCTCTGACATTCCGTCTCCCAGACTCACCATATCTTCCTTAAGCTTTACGATGCCGGCCACAGACGTTGAATTTGACATACTGCCGTAAACGAGGTCTGTATCAATAACCCCGTCATCGAATTCAACCCTGGTGTGATACGTTTCCAGATTTGGGAGCGCCGCCATTCCCTGAAGAACATATGCAAGATGTCCGAGCGCTTTTTTCTGGTCCTGCGGTGTAGAGTAGCTGACCTCTGTGAATGCTCCGAATGCAGCTATATAAGCAAAACAGTCCTTTTCACCAAACTTACCCACATCAAACGGATGCGGTTTGCCCTTGACTATTCTCTTTGCCGCTGCAGGCATATCATTCTTTGGCAAGGCAAGAGTCGTCGCAACATCATTTGCTGTGCCAACCGGAAAGTATCCAACCGGCGGAGGATTATCAATCTGCATTAGTCCAGCAAGAACCTCGCTGAGTGTTCCGTCTCCACCCACACAGGCAACAACGTCATAGTCCGGTGCGTTTTTGGCGGCAATGTCCGTTGCGTCACCTTTTTTTGCGGTAAAGTATACCGTGGTTAAATACCCGCCGTCGGAAAGGGTTTTCAATGCCTCGCCAAAGGAATTAACATATACGCCTTTCCCCGCGTTGGGATTGACAATTAGTATTAATTTCTTTTTTGCCATTTCTTTTCTCCGGAAAAAAATAAGGGCGCAGTTATCTGCGCCCAAAGCATTTGATTACTTTACTTCGTTAAGCTTCTTTGCCATTGCTGACTTCTTGTGTGCTGCGTTGTTCTTGTGCAGCAGGCCTTTACCGGCCGCTTTGTCAACAGACTTAACTGCAACTTTATAGGCACTGGCGGCTTCATCGCTGTTGCCTGCGGCAACGGCTGCGTCAAACTTTTTCAAATTAGTCTTAAGCTCTGTCTTCTCTGCGCGGTTCTTTGCGCGAAGCTCTTTTGACTTAAGATCTCTTTTAGCAGAAGATTTAATGTTTGCCATCTATTGATTGCACCTCCTCCTACAAAATTGGCACTCATCGTGCGTTTAGAGATTATAGCAAAGAACATTATGAAATGCAAGAAAAAAATACCATTTCCAGTAGTTTTTTCGCTCTTGTGTTTTGGGCTGGTCTACAACCACATCATATTGTGGCAGAGCAATGTTTCACGTGAAACATCGGAAAAATGTTTCACGTGAAACATTGCAAAGTATAAAAACTATGTTATAATTCCTCCGTTGCTAAAAAATATGTGAAAAGGTGATTTTATGTCAAAGATCATCGCGGTCGCCAATCAGAAGGGCGGAGTAGGAAAAACAACCACCAGTGTCAACCTGACGGCGGCATTAACTGAATATGGAAGAAAAGTTCTGCTCGCAGACTGTGACCCGCAGGGAAATGCCACTTCCGGAATGGGCGTTGACAAGGATAGTGTTCCCGGAATGTACGAGCTCGTCATTTCAGGTGCCAACGTATTTGACTGTATCCGCCATACTGAACACGGTGATGTAATCCCTGCAGGAAGAAATCTGGCTGCAGCCTCAGTTGAACTAACCGAGATTGAAAACAGGGAGACAGTTCTCAGGGATCAGCTTAGAAAGCTCTATTCGGACTACGACTTTATTATAATGGACTGCCCGCCGTCACTTGAGTTGCTGACAGTTAACTCTCTCGTTGCAGCAGACAGCGTGCTCATTCCAATGCAGTGTGAATATTATGCTCTTGAGGGAATAGTTGATCTCCTGAACAGCATAAAACGTTGCAAGGCAAGGTTAAACCCGACTCTGGACATAGAAGGCATCGTTCTAACCATGTACGATAATCGTGCAAATCTGACTTCTATGGTCGCAGATGAGTTGAGGAGATTTATGCCGGAGAAGGTATACAACACGGTAATATACCGTTCTGTACGTCTTTCGGAAGCTCCTAGTCACGGCCTGCCCGGGATTGTATATGACAGATCAAACCGCGGCAGTCAGGCATATCTTGACCTCGCTGCAGAATTATTAGAGAGGAACTCGTAATATGGCTACAAAGAAGAGAGAAGCTCTGGGAACCGGATTAAGTGCTCTGTTTGGAGACGATACTGCCGATTTAAGTGTGCCCGTCCAGAAAGACACCCTTCCTATCTCAAAAATCGAGCCCAGACTTGAACAGCCTCGTGAGCATTTTGATGAGGAAGCGCTGGCCATGCTCGCGGATTCAATTGCACAATACGGAGTTATTCAGCCGATAACGGTCAGAAAGCTTGACAGCGGTATTTATCAGATTATCGCCGGAGAAAGACGATGGAGAGCTGCACGCCAGGCAGGCCTCACCGACATACCGGTCAAAATAATTGAAGCTGATGACAAAACCACGGCTCAGCTTGCTTTGGTCGAAAATCTTCAGCGCGAAGACCTTAATCCAATTGAGGAGGCAAAAGGGTACAGGACTTTGATGGATGACTATGGCCTTACTCAGGATCAGACTGCAAAGGCAGTCGGCAAGTCCAGACCGGCTATTACCAATTCTATGCGTCTGCTGAACCTGTCCGGAGAAGTCCTTTCCATGGTCGAAAGCGGTATACTTTCTGCCGGTCACGCCAGGGCTCTGCTTCCTGTTTCAGATGACAAACTTCAGTTGTCCGCTGCCAAGGAAATAGTTGAAAAGGGTTATTCCGTAAGAAAAGCCGAATCGCTAGTTTCGAAACTTCTCCGCCCGCAAACGCCAGGTGCTGAAAAGGATACTTCTGCAGTTGATTATTCAAAGGAAGTATCAGATGAGCTTTCAAAAGAACTCGGAAGAAAAGTCCGGCTCGTCGACGGAGAGAAAGTCGGAAAAATTGAAATCGAGTTTTACGGAACTGACGATCGCGAACTCCTAATCAGTAAACTTAAGAATATAAAATAAAGAGGAAAAGCACAAAATGTTAGACATCAAGTTTTTAAGGGAAAATCCGGAAATAGTAAAAGAAAACATTAAGAAAAAATTTCAGGACAGCAAACTGCCTCTTGTTGATGAGGTTATTGCTCTCGACGCAGAAAACCGCGCTTCTATAACAGAAGCCAGCGAACTTCGCGCAAGCCGCAACGCTCTATCTAAACAGATTGGTATGCTGATGGGGCAGGCAAAAAAGGACCCCTCCAAGCTTGAAGAGGCAGAGAAGATAAAGGCTCAGGTTCAGAAGAATGCCGAACGTCTGGCCGAACTAGAAGAAAAGGAAGCTGAACTTGCTGAAAAAATCAGAAAAATAATGCTCAACATACCGAACATTATTGATGACTCCGTCCCAATTGGTCCTGATGACAGTGCAAACGTTGAGGTCGAACGTTTTGGGGATCCGGTTGTTCCCGACTACGAAATACCTTATCATACCGAAATAATGGAAAAGCTTAATGGCATTGATATGGATAGCGCCGGCAGAGTATCCGGCAATGGCTTTTATTATCTCATGGGTGACGTTGCAAGGCTGCACAGCGCTGTTCTAGCATATGCACGTGACTTTATGATTAACAAGGGCTTCACCTACTGCATTCCTCCATTTATGATTCACGGCAACGTTGTCGAAGGTGTAATGAGCCAGACCGACATGGATGCCATGATGTATAAGATTGAAGGGGAGGATCTCTATCTTATCGGAACATCCGAGCACTCAATGATCGGAAAGTTTATTGATCAGATTATACCCGAAGAAACCCTTCCTCAGACACTGACAAGTTATTCGCCCTGCTTTAGAAAAGAAAAGGGTGCACACGGCATAGAAGAGCGCGGTGTATACCGTATACATCAGTTTGAGAAGCAGGAGATGATTGTAGTCTGCAAGCCCGAAGATTCTATGGACTGGTATGAGAAGATGTGGAGATTCTCCGTAGAGCTTTTCAGAAGCCTCGAAATCCCGGTTCGCCAGCTGGAATGCTGTTCCGGCGATCTTGCCGATCTGAAAGTTAAATCCTGTGATATAGAAGCATGGTCTCCTAGACAGCAGAAGTATTTTGAGGTTTGCTCATGCTCCAATCTTGGGGATGCTCAGGCAAGAAGACTCAAAATGCGCGTAAAGGGCGAAGACGGAAAGATGTATCTCCCTCACACTCTGAACAACACTGTTGTTGCTCCTCCGCGTATGCTCATTGCTCTTCTTGAAAATCACCTTCAGGAAGACGGAAGTGTTACTGTTCCCGAAGTTCTTTGGCCATATATGGGAGGTACAAAAGTCCTCACCCCTAAAAAATAAACAACAAGGAGGGGCATTCACCTGTTCTTTTTGAATGCCGATAAGCTGATGAGTCGCAGAATCAAACTGTCAAAAACTTCCTCCATGCATTATTTTAAACTAGTTTTCAGGTCTTTGCTTTTTTTGTGGGCACTGTATACCTTCATACGTTACCCGCTCCTTCAAACTGCGACACTTAAAAGCGCTGGCCCAAAGTATATGCCGATTCTTTCCTTCGTTTACATTGTCTTCTTAATAGAGATGGTTCTTAGAATGATTCCTTCTTCTATTGAGTCAATGGGCTGTCAGAAACAGTTTGCTGTTAATTATCTTCCCGACAAAAGCGCAAAAGGTAAGTTAAAATACTGGGATAAAAGTATTACGCTTACCGCACTTTCATGGATTGGTCTAAATTCGATAATCGGAGTATTGTATTTTACGCATCTGATAGGAGACGGAGCTCTATTTATTATTGCTCTCGCCTACTCAGTTTCCGATATGATATGCATTCTTTTCTTCTGCCCGTTTCAGACATGGATTATGAAAAACCGGTGCTGTACAACCTGCAGAATATACAAATGGGATTACTTTATGATGTTTACTCCTTTGATATTCATCAAATCGTTTT
>R27__coassemble_115_pt1 | contig 68302 bp, 74 predicted proteins | sample R27__metabat2_high_PE_050 | metagenome-assembled genome bin R27 | reverse complement strand
CCTGGGGAACACCGGAAGCCTTTTCTATGCCGCATGCTTTCTTGATAAGAAGAGCCGCGGGAGGAGTCTTGGTGATGAATGAAAAGCTGTGGTCAGCATATACTGTAATAACAACAGGAATCATCAGTCCCATGTCGTTCTTTGTGCGTTCATTGAAATCCTTTGTAAACTGGCCGATATTAACGCCATACTGGCCAAGTGCAGGTCCTACAGGGGGAGCCGGGGTTGCCTTGCCGGCAGGGACCTGGAATCTAACGTATCCTATAACTTTCTGTGCCAATTTAAAGCACCTCTTTCTTGATTATTTTAATAAGTATTAGTCCTCATCGAGAGGTTCGACCTGATCGAGTTCGAGATCAACAGGAGTTTCACGTCCGAACATTGATACAACGACATTGACATAGTTCGTGTCGGGATCGAGCTCTTCAACCTTGCCCAAAAATCCTGAGAGCGGACCGTCAATAACCTTGACTGTGTCACCGACTGAATAACCAACATTAATCTCTTTGTGCTCTACACCGAGGTCAAGTATTTCCTGCTCGGTCAGCGGAATGGCCTTGCCTTCCGAACCGACGAAGCCGGTTGCACCGCGGACATTTCTGACCAGATGCCATGACTCATCTGTCAAAACCATCTTAATAAGAACGTATCCTGGAAACACTTTGCGTTCAACGGTCTTTTCACCATTGTCAGTATACTCGGTAACTGTTTCCATAGGGATGCGGACTTCTTCAATCAGTTCCGTCATCTTGCGGTTTTCGGCTGCCTTTTTTATTGCGGCAGCAACAGCGTTTTCATATCCTGAGTAGGTATGAACAACGTACCATTTTGCCTGCTCTGCCATTTCTCTTAACCCTTAAACGTCAAGAGCGCTTTGACGAGCAGCTGGGCTACGTAATCGAAGCCCCAGATAACTATTGCAGTAGCTACCATCATGCCAAGAGCAATAAGAGTGTTGTTTACAAGCTGTTTGCCTGTAGGCCAGATAACCTTTTTAAGTTCACTCTTCATTTCGCGGAACCATTTTCCGATTCTCTTAAAGAACCCGGGCTTGGTTTCCTCTTTTTTAACGGCAGTCGTGGTGGCTTTTGCGGGAGCTGTACTCTTTTTCTCAGCCATTTTCACATTTCCTTTCCGTCAATTACTTTGTCTCGACATGGAGGGTATGCTTTCTGCAGAAAGGACAATACTTATTGAGTTCAAGACGATCAGAAGTGTTCTTCTTGTTCTTCATAGTGTTGTAGTTTCTCTGCTTGCATTCCTCGCAACGGAGTGTAACTTTGATTCGTGCGTCTGCAGCCATTACTAACGGCACCTCCTAGATTAGTATTTGCACCGGGCAATAAAAATGCCCGACTTAGAAGCCGGACACGACGCAATAAGCACAGAATAATTCTGTGTTACAACTATTGCGGCGAGCACCGGGCTTGCCTCCCTGTTTGCGGTAGCCTACGGCATCCGCACAGGTGATATGGACTATAACAGAAAAACCCTTGTCAGTCAAGGGTTTTTCTGCATTTTTTCAGTACTTTTTTTGGTTCTGATTTGTCTGCTTTTTCAAGCGTCTTTTTTTCTGTTTATATTTGATTCGAGTATCTGCCTGGCGATATATGATGCCGCTCTTATTATGCTCTCATCATCCGCGCCGGACATAATTTTTCTTCTGTCAATACCCTGTCCAGGCATGAACATGTCATTCCCTGCTTTAATTGCAACATCTGCTTTTGCAAGCCCCTTGCCCGTAGAAAACCAGTCTGTCATCACGACGCCGTCAAAACCCCATTCGTTTCTCAGCACCTTGGTGCAGAGCTCATAGTTTTCCGGAGCATATGTTCCGTTAATCTTGTTATAGCTTGTCATGACGGATTTGACTTTGCCCTCTTTGACACATATTTCAAATGGTTTGAGGTATATCTCTCTTAGTGCCTTCTCATTCACAATGCTGTCTGACAGATTGCGGTTGTCCTCGCTGTTGTTGCATGCAAAGTGCTTGACAGTTGCGTAGTTTCCATCTATTGACTGGATACCTCTGATGATGGCGGATGCTATCTTGCCTGTAAGCACGGGATCTTCGGACATGTATTCGAAGTTGCGTCCGCAAAGCGGGTTTTTATGAATGTTAACTGCCGGTGCAAGCCAGTAGGTTATTCCGTATTCATCCATCTCCCTGCTTATTGCGCGGCCAACCTCCTCACACAGTTCCTCATTCCAGGTCTGAGCAAGAGCTGTCTCTACGGGAAATGCAGTGGCAAACTGATATACAAGCTTTGTCCTCTTGCCTGCCGAGAACAGCCTCCTGATCCATTTTGGAAGAAGCTTTATTGCCGAAATGGGATAATTATCACCTGAAAATCTCAGCTTTCCGGATTTCGTAAGGCCCGACTGCATAAGCAGGCGAAGGCCGGCCGGGCCATCTGACAGATTGACATTCACAAGGCCCTTTTTGAAAAGCTTGTCTGTGGTTCTGCCCACAGCACCGGGTGCATAGTTACCGCTGCTTCGCACCATACCAAGTATACCCTGTCCGACGCACAAATCTACCATCTGACGTTTTGTAAGCTTTGCCAGAACTTCATCAACTTCCTTGTCGGAGTATATCTCGGCTTTTTTATATCTGATCTCTTCAGTTTCAACTTCCGGCATTTTTATCGTGGCCTTTGTCCCGGCACTGTTTTTTCCGTCCGGAGCCTTTATCTCCTCAATACCGGGGCTAGTCAGATTTTCAAGAACGCTGACTGTCTTTTCCTTGCTGTTGGATATTGTTCCTATTTCCTCACTGCCAAGGTAAAGTGTCATATCTCCTTCCGGAATGATGTACGAGGCTTTTTCTTCGCAGAAGACTGCAAGGTACTCAGGAGTAAAGCTGATTGTTACATCTTGGCTCTCTCCGCTTTTCAGCTCCTTTGTCTTTGCAAAGCCAAGCAGACGCAGGCAATCATTTCTCACAAACAGCATAACAACTTCCTTGCCGCTCACTTTTCCTGTATTTGTAACAGTTGCTGTAACGGCTGATGAACTGATGTGTTTTGCCGAAACGCTGAACGTGGTATATGAAAGTCCGTATCCGAACCAGTATCGTGGCTGAACACCAAATGCATCAAAATACTTGTACCCGACATATATGCCCTGGCGGTAAAACTGTTTCTTTGAATCTCCAAGATAACTGTATTCGTCTCCGAAAGGAATATCCTTGTATGATTGTACCCAGGTATCTGTAAGTCTGCCGGATGGACATGTCTTTCCGGAAATAATGTCCGCAAAAGCATGAGCGCCTTCCATTCCGAGCTGGCAGATATAGAGCACAGCCCCGACCTTTTTGTCAAGGTCTCCGAGATTCATATATGAGCCTGAGTTAATAACGAGGATACTGTTCTTGAAGCCTTCCGTCATCTTTTCAATATTCTTGATCTCGGTCTCGTCAAGGTCAAACTCGCCGTTTTCTATTCTCTTGTCAAGTCCTTCCCCCGCCTGGCGCGAAACCACGTATATTGCCGTATCACAACCGGCGCTGGAAATGTCATCATCGGTAAGTTCTCTTCCGAACGGATACTGGAAAGTATTCATCACATCGTTGATAACGTCTCCAATGTGCCTCTTTTTGTTCTGCCACTTTGAAAGGGCTGCGTCATATTCCTCGTTATACGATCTGATGTAATCGTCGGAACATATTTCAAACCCTGCCTTTTTCAGACCTTCGAGCAGACTGTCCGTATACCTCTCATTGACCTCTCCTGATCCTGTTCCGCCTTTTACCGTATGAGATGCTCCTGCACCGAACAAAGCCACTTTCTTCTCTCGAAGCGGCAATACTCCATCATTTTTCAGTAGCACTATGCCTTCACAGGCCGCTTCGTATGCAATTATTCTGTTTTCCTCTTCGCGCAGTGATACATCATTGCTTGCCGAAGCATATACTGTCTGTTTCATAGTTCTTTCCTTCAAAAGCACAAATTTTTCAACCGGGAACAGTATTATCATCTGAATAAAGCCTGCACATGCAGCAGCTATTGTAGGTGCCAGTTTATCAAACTGTGTCTGCGCAATGCAGCCTGCTACAACTTTTTGAAGCCAGGTTGAGAACAAAATAAGCCCGGCCATCAGTACAAGGTAGACAGCAAAACACCACCAAGGAGCATCAGATTTGAATGTTGTTCTCTTATTTTGGATATATCCGTATATATTTGCCAGTAGATTTGACAGGAAAAACGGCCAATATGAGTCTCTGCTCATAGTAAAGTAAAGCAGATTTACCAGCACAAGCTGAATTATTGATGCAATGCCGCTTACAAGCAGGAACTTAATTGCCTGCCAAAGTGTTTTCTTTTCCTTTACCTTTACCATTTTATATCAACTTACATAATTAACTATCGCATAGCATATATTATGGGTTGAGTCACGAAGCCCCTGGATTGTCCCCACAGGGTCTGCTTCAACCGCTTTTTCCAGCCTTGCAGCACTTGTCTGAAGTCCCATCTCCAGCATGAGGTCATTCCCGTTCTGAACAGCAATCGGTGAGTACATCCATGCTCCTAAAGCAGCATCCGTTGTAACAACTCCTTCAAATCCCCATTCAGTACGCAGAACATTATTCAGCAGTTCACTTGATCCTCCGCACCATTTCACTCCCAGTCTTGAGAACGAAGACATCGCGCCAGCAGCTCCGCCTTCTTTAACAGACATTTCAAATGGTTTAAGATAGATTTCCCGAAGCGACTGTTCATTTACCCAAACTGAAACGTCGCTTCTTGCATTTAGTTCCACGTCATTGCAGACAAAATGCTTCATAAATGCAATGACACCCTTGCTTTGTACTGCCTTTATGGTCGCTGAAGCCATTTTACCGGAAAGAAGCGGATCTTCTGAATAGTACTCGTTATTTCTTCCTCCAATAGATAGGCGATGTATATTCATTGCCGGTGCATACCATCCGTCAACCCCGTATGCTTTTGCCTCATCGCCAATCACATAGCCCAGTTGCGCTGCAATGTCCGTATTCCACGATGAAGATATAACGGTCTCCATCGGATATGCAACCGCATTGACAGACGAATACATGGAATTAATACCTGACGGTCCATCAAGAAGATGAGTTGCAGGAACCCCCAGCCGTTCAATACTCTGTGTATGCCATCCTCCGTTAGCCGTAAGCCCTATCATCTCTTCAACTGTAAACTGGTCAAGGAATTCATCCCATAGTGCGTCATCGTAAGGCTTACCCTTAAGCGAGGTCAGCATTATTCCATTGTCTTTACCTGTTATCGGCTGCTCGCCGGAAGCTGGTGTTGTCTCTTCATATGCTTTCTTAGCCGAGATGACTTCGTCACCAGCCTTTAAAGTCGTTGCCGGTACCGGGAATGTACCCTCCCAGTCAGCTCTTGACAGATATATCACGTCGCCTTCTGCAAAAGAAAACTGATTGGTAATTGTTTCACCTGTAGTTTCATCGGTGTCATACAAAATATCCTCATTAACAACATATGTACGTACATCGTCACTCAGCAAAGCATCATGTACATTGCTTCCTATGGTTATTTTGTATTCACCTTTTTCGAGAATATAGCATCCTCTTTCGGTCGAATATGACGACATATCTCTTACAGGAAATGAAAGCGATATGTATTTTGAAGCTCCGGGTTGTATTTCATCGGTTTTCGCAAAAGCTGCGAGTTCGATTGCACTCTTCTCGATTCCGCCTTCGGTGTAAGGTGCCATGAAGTAAAGCTGTACGACTTCTTTTCCCTCAACCTCTCCGGTGTTGCTTACCTTGATTCCGACTTTTATATTTTCCCCGTCATTGCTCCAACTAATGATACTCTGCTCAAAGCTTGTGTATGACAATCCGTATCCAAACGGATAGACAACATTTTGCGCGTATGCCTTTGCATCTTCTCCAAATCTGGTCTCATAGTATCTATACCCAACATATATTCCTTCATTATAGGTAAAATAATGCAAGTTTAAATTGGAGTATTCATTGTTTCCGTATGTAATGTATGAAGGTTCTTTTTCAATCGAAACCGGCCATGTATCAACTGTCCTACCCGACGGGTTAATCTCGCCTGTCAGCATTTTTGCAAGCTCAACGCAGCCATATTGTCCCGGGGAACCTACCCAGATTATAGCATCGATGCTGTCATAGTCATTCGTCCAGCCAAGCTCCATAACATTGCCGGAATTTATAACAAGAATTACATGCTCAAATTCTTCACAGACATTCTGAATCAATTCTTTTTTCTTGCTGTCGGCTTTCATCGGCTGAAGAAGGGAGATGTCTATTTCTGCACCTTCAACTTCCTGAGAGGACAGAACTATAAGTGCTGTCGAAGAATACTCCTTTGCCCTGCTTATTTCTTCATTGCTTATCTCCTTCCAGTCGGAAGAATCGTCTGACTCGAGGAAGAAATTCTTTATTGTCGGCCATAATCCTCCGTCGGCTCCTTTGGCAGTCATGGCATAAGCACTATCAAGGCTTTCACAGTATTCTATCCCATTTGCTTTTAGCGCATCAAAAAGAGATACTGCATCTGCCTGACTTGCACCGGCGGAACCTGAACCTCCGTATACGAATCCGTAGGCATCATCGCCAAATACACATAACTTTTTTTCCTTCAGCGGAAGGAATCCTTCATCGTTTTTAAGCAGAATAAATCCTTCATCGCATATCTGCGCAGAAAGCTCTCGTCCTGCTGCCCGGGCTTTTTCAACCGACTCTCCTCTCGTTGTATACTCTTGTTGTGTAGATAACACTTCAAATGTCATAGAAAGCATCGGTTGGAGCAAATATCCGGCAAGGCAGAGTATTGCCAGCACAATTGCCCAAGCAGTAATCCTCTTTGCGCGTTTTTTCCTCTTTTTGAAGAATTTATAACCAAATTTTTGGGCTTTTCTTTCTTCTTTGGGAAGCTTTCTGAGTCCTTTTTTCCAGACCTTCTTTTTTTCTTTCCATCTGGTATTAAATTCTTTCTTTTCGGTTTCTCCCTTACAGGCTCTTTTTTCTTTAAGATAGTTCTTTGCTTCCAGTTTGGCCTGCTTTTTGTATTTTTTCTTTGGATTGTCTACAACTTTATTATCTGTGGAATTAGCTTCTGTTCCAATATGTGAAGGAGTTTCTTCTTCAATTCTTATAACTTCGTCATTCATCGTTTTTCTCCTTTTGTCTTGCATTCGTAATTTGGTTATTTGTTATAATTATTATAATGCCTTGAAAAGTGATTTACAACACAATGGCTAAATGATAGAATGAATTTAATTTCGGTTTTGTAAGGAGTTCTCATAGAGATGTTAACTGTTTTTGCTCCCGGCCGCACAGAACTGGCCGGCAACCATACGGATCACCAGAAGGGGCGTGTACTCGCCTCAGCAGTCTCTATGGGCCTGACTGCCAGAGTTGAAAAAAACAGCAGCAACAAGGTTTCAGTCAAAAGTGCCGGTTACGACGCTTTCACAGTAAATCTTGACAGTCTGAGTGCTAAAGCTGAGTATTTTGGAACAAGCAAGGCTTTATTGACAGGCATGCTGTCATCTTTCAAAGATCTCGGGTTGGAAATCGGCGGATTTGATGCAGAGATCACCAGCACTCTTCCTTCCGGTTCAGGACTTTCATCTTCTGCTGCCTTTACTGTACTCATGGGCAGAATTCTTAATGACCTTTACAATGGCGGCACCATTGACCCTGTCGTCATCGCAAGGGCTGCGCAGAAGAGCGAAAATATATTCTATGGCAAACCTTGCGGGCTAATGGATCAGATTGCCTGCTCTGTAGGTCACTGCGTTTATGTGGATTTTTCAAAGGATGAAATCATACCGATTACTTCAGATTTTAAATCCATGGGCCTTACTTTGTGTCTTGTCAACACCGGTGGCAGCCATGCGGATTTGAGCTCTTCCTATGCGCGTATTCCAGCAGATATGAACTACATCGCTAATCTTTTTGACTGCGCCGTTCTGTCAGAAGTTAATCCTGATGATTTTTATTCTAAAGGCTGGAGCAAGGAAGACCGTCCGGTTCGCCGTGCAATGCACTTCTTCGGTGAGAATGAGCGTGTAGTAAAAATGAGGGATGCTCTTCTTAACAAAGACGGCGAGGAATACATGCGCCTTATGAATGAAAGTGGAAGAAGCAGCGAGGAACTGCTTAATAACATCATTACAAGTGCAACCGGAGACACCAAGCTTGCGGAAGGTCTTGAGCTCTCAAAACGTCTTCTTGATGGGGAAGGAGCCTGGAGAGTACATGGCGGAGGCTTTGCCGGCTGTGTTCAGGCATTGATGCCTTCAGATATGTTTAACTACTACAAATTTGAAATGGAATCCCAGTTCGGCAAGAATTCATGTTATGAAATCAAAACGCTTTAATAGAATCGTGACGGCATTAATTGCCGCCACTTTCATAATTGCCATGTGCTCCTGTTCATCCACCGTGAAAGAGGATCCGCCTCTTCCATCGGTTACGGAAAGCCCCGCTCCCACGCCGAAGCCTTCTCCCACTCCTACGCCGACTCCTGAGCCCACGCCGACACCTGTGGTTGCCGAATGCGGAACATATTACGACCGTTTCGTCGATCCCGAAAACAATATATACGTAGATTATGTTTTAATGATTCCTGAAAACTGTTATGAGGGCATGCCGCTTATAATGTTCCTGCATGGAGATGGGCTGACAAACAGGATCACATGGCTACCCGAAAGAGGAATTGCAAAGAGGACTAATGAAATATACGGGGACAACTTCCCGTTCATTCTTCTTATGCCAAACAACCGTTTTCCCGAATGGTACGAAGGTGGTATGGGTGACACACTTAAAGGTCTTCTTGATACCATCGTCGAGCAGTACAGTGCAGATAAGGATAAAATCATTATCACCGGCCACAGCCGCGGTTCAATAGCTACCTGGCAGATGGTCAACGAATACAAGGACTACTTTTCATGTGCGGTACCATGTTCCTGCGGAGCTGCACATATCCACGGGGAAAACTTCATTAATGTCCCGGTTAGTGCCTTCTGCGGAGGAGGCTACGACCATCAGGATTATTATCGGGATATGAAAACGATTGTTGATGATATTAACAAAAACGGCGGAATTGCCACACTGACAAATCTATGGGATTACGATCACCCGGAGATGGACTATGCTCCCTTTACGGAAGATCTGTTTAACTGGATGCTAGAACAATAACAATAGGAGGAGAAAATGACAAAAGAATTCTCAGTCAACCATCCGCTGCTATTCATCCTTGCAGGCCTTGCGATTCTTATGGTTTCGCTCCAGTCTGTAGTATTTCTTGTAAGAGCTATCAAGCGTGCCAAGCAACTCGGCTACAGCCAGAAGCAGCTCAACAAGCTTATGACAGCAGCCGCTCTGTTCACTATAGCTCCCGCAATTGCTATAGGAATAGGCATTATTACCCTTTCCGGCACTCTCGGCATTGCGCTTCCATGGCTCCGTCTGAGTGTTGTGGGCGCAATCGTCTACGAACTTAGTGCAGCGGAAACGGCGGCAAGTGCGGTCGGAACATCTCTTGGCGGTGCACTTTCGGCGCAGCAGTTTTCTACTATTGCCTGGACAATGACAGTAGGCATTATTACCGGTCTTGTCCTTATCCCTGTATTCAACAAAAAAATGCAGAACTCCATTTCTTCTGTTGAGAAAAAAGATAAGGCATGGGGAGAACACCTAGTCAACGCCATATTCTTCGGACTGATTGCAACATTCGTCGGAGTCGGTCTTCACGGTATCACTGTTGATGCTGAAGGAAAGGTTACTGCACTTGTTCTCATTGTAAGTGCCATAGTCATGTGCATCTGCGGTCTGTTAAGGAAAAAGCTGAACTGGAAATGGCTTAATGACTATGCCATTCCTATTTGCATGATACTGGCTATGGCTTCCGCCATACCGCTATCTGCACTAATAAAGTAAGGAGGGAATATACATGGAAAAATCTTCATACACAGAAAATGTCCATCGCTATGGAAAAATCTGGTTTCTGATTGTCTGGTTCTTTATTATTCTCTTCCCGGTCGTAACATGCATATACTTTGATTCGTGGCCTACATGGAAACAGTTTCTGACTGCGGCAATCGGTGTTATTCCTGTTTACTGGACTGTAGGTATAGTTGAAGCGTTCACATACATGCCTATGCTCGGCGCCGGCGGTTCATATCTTGGATTTATTACCGGCAACATGTCAAACCTCAAGGTTCCCGTGGCGCTAAACGCCATGGAATCCATGGGCGTACAGCAGGGGACAGAGGAAGGCGATGTTATTTCCACGATAGTTATCGCAGTGTCCTCACTCGTAACGGTATTCATCATAATTCTCTTCGTTATCCTGATGGTGCCTCTAACGCCGATATTTCAGAATGAAGCTCTGCAGCCGGCATTCAACAATGTTGTTCCCGCACTCTTCGGCGGGCTCATGGTTGCCTACATATCAAAGCAGCCCAAGGTTGCAATTCCGGTCATCGGTATTACAGCAATACTGTTTATCCTGATTCCTTATCTCGCAAGCATCTATCCGCTTATTCTTCCCCTTATCGCGGGACTTGCAATTCTTTATTCAAGATTCCTTTATAAAAAAGGAAAAATCTGATTTACAAACAAAAAAATGCTGGTCACCTAAAGGTGATCAGCATTTTTTGTTACTCTTTAGAATCAGCCGGCAGCTGTTGCAAGAACTATACGTGCCTGCGGCTCGTTGTACCAGTACAGGTATGCCTCAACATCGATAACATCTCCTGCCTTGAGGTTTTTAACCTGCTCATAGGTTTCGGATGTATTGTCGGTGAGATAACGGCGGAGTGTGAATGTGTAGGGCTGGCCGTTGAGTGTTGTGCTGATATAAAGGTCGGATGAGCAATCCCAGTTGGAATCAACATCTTCAGCAATTACGAGTCCCTTTACGGCAATAAGACGGTTCATGTAGCCGATAAGTGCATCTGTTCCGAATTTGTCTGTAACGTCAATTGCTTTTGCTACGTAGCTGTCTCCCTTGACAAATTCGAATGTTCCGTCAGCAATCTCAATTTCGCCTGACCACTCAGCTTTATATCCCTTTACAAGTATTTTTGTGCCGGGAACGAGCTTTGCAGCATCCTCTTCGGAGCAGGCTAGATCATAAAGAAGGTATCCGCCGTCCTTATCTGCCGCATACACGGTGACCTTGCCGTCCCACCATGATTCGTGTGCCTGTACATAGCATTCTACTGTTACAGGATCATCAAGCTGAGCTGCTTCATAGTCTGCATATGACATTGAATTAGTCTTTTTGCCGCATGCACAAAGTGCAAAAATCATGCAAAGTGCAAGTGCTAATGCCAAGAATCTTTTCATTTTAATCTCTCCTTAGTTGTTGTGTTTACGTTTTTTATTATAACTAATCAGCGCTGTTAATGCAATGATTACCCACACTGCCGCTAGCGTGATTAGCAGAATAACAGAAGTTGACGGAAGCGGACCCAGGTCCGTTTTTTCATTTTGAAATGCATATATCTGATCAAGTCTGTACAGCGACGTTACACTTACAAATTCTTTTTCCAGGAAAGTATCATCTACTGTCTGCTTTCTCCTGACCGCTTTTGCAGTATCTTCAATCAGATCTCCGGCAGCATTTCTGAGTGATGCGCTTCCGTTGAATACCGGAGTTGTGAATGTGTTGTCAGTATTTGCCATAAGCATCTCAGATGCTTCAATTTTTATGTTGTAGTGTTCGTTGTTGTCTTCACCGGAGTGCGACAGATAGTCGCGGTATTCCTCGCAGTTCTGTGCATTTTCTGTCACCGGCACATAACCTTCGGTTTTGGCATAGGCAGTCTGTATCTCGTCCGAAAGAAGGTACTTTACAAAAAGCCAGGATGCCAGAACTTCCTGAGGGTCTTCCTTATTGAAAATACATACTGACGGTCCCTGAGAAATCATTACTGGATTTGATGTGTCAAACTGCGGAATAGTTCTGACCACCGTTTCAAACTCTACAATCTGATCTTCCGGAATATCCAGAAGCGGTGCGTCAGATCCCATCCATGTCGCACCTGCAGTTGAGTCTATTCCGAAGATGCACTGCCCGGCATTGAAGAAGTTGGCCGGATACGAAGAAATCTTAAAAGTTGAGAACTCTCCGTTCGCTGTATGTTCAGCAACAGTGTAAAGTATCTGTTTAGCCGAATCATTGAACAGCATAATGTTGCCATTCTCGTCGGAGTAATCCGCCCCGAGCTGTCTGAGCATCTGAATCATCATGTTATCCGTTGATTTGTATATTAACGGAATCATTATCTGCTGACCGTTAATCTTGAAGTTGCCAGAAGCATCCTTTTCCATAGCGGCTCCGCATACTTCCCACACAAAATCCCATGTAAGAATATCCGGTACCTCATATCCGAGCTTTTCCACGAAGGTCTTATTTATGTAGCAGGCCTCAGTTGATCTCATAAACGGAAGTGCATACTGCTTTCCGCCTATCCTGCCTTCTTCAAGATACTCATCTATTACTTTTAAGCTACCCAGTCCGTAGGTTGAATCCTCCATAAGTGATTCAAGCGGAACAACAACATTCGCCCCGGTAATATATGTTGCAATATGATCCGGATATGTGATGCAGACATTAGGCTGTGTCCCGGTTGCAATATTGGTAATAACATCATTGTATATTCTGCCGTAGTCTGTATAGAACCGGATGTTTACCTTCACGTTGGGGTAGAGTTTCTGAAAGCCTTCAACCGCTGATTGATACACTGCAATCTGGGTTTTATTTGTGTCGTTTTTCGCCCAGAATGTTATTTCTATATTCTTTGTCTCATCAAATCGCTCCGGCATTTCAAAGACAGCCAGGCCCTTTGAACCGTGACACCCCGACAAAACCAGAACCATAATCAGCAGGACTGCAGCAATACGTTTTTTCATCCCTTACTGCCTCCTCTGGCGACACCTTCCATTATCTTTGTTCTGAAGATAAGGAATAGTACTATAAGCGGAATAGAAATAACAACCACCGCCGCCATCATTGCCGGGATATTTTCCCTTCCGAATCCGTTCTCGCGTATTTCCTGTATACCGTTAGATACGAGATAATACATCTCGTCGTCTGTTATCAGTCTCGGCCAGACATAGGAGTTCCAGCACTCGATAACCTTAAGTATTACAACTGTAATGACTGTAGGTTTGCATATCGGTATAAGAACCTTGAAAAGATACTTGATATCCGATGTTCCGTCTATCTTTGCCGCCTTGTAGAGCTCGTTGGGTACCTGCTCAAAGTTTTCCTTGAGAAGGTAAATATAAAAAACAGACGTAACGCTCGGAAGAATCAGGCCCGTGAAAGTGTTTCTCAGTTCTAAATCCGTTATCGTAACAAAGTTTGTTATTACGACGAGCTCTGACGGAATCATCATCAGAGCAAGAAACATTGTGAAAACAAGATTCTTTCCTTTGAATTCAAGTCTGGCAAATGCAAATGCAGCAAACGTGATAACAACAAGCATCAGAGCTGTCGTTATTACCGCAAAAATAATAGTATTGGTAAAATACCTTGCAAGAGGAACCGTGGTAAAAGCGTCATAGTAGTTTTGCAGTGTAGGGGACAATGTGAAGAACTTCGGAATGTACTCGTTGTTGTAGGCGCTGTATGACTTAAAGGAAGTCAAAATCATCCAGTAGAACGGGAACAGCACAATAATTGCCCACACCGACAAAAGGACATACTTTAGTATTGTCCCTGCCTTTTCGCTCTTTTTTGCTTTCTGTGCATTTTTGTTTAAATCAATAGTGGACATTCTTCTTGCTTACCATCAAATTAATTACAGTTATTGTCAGAACTATCATGAAAAGAATCAGCGCCGCAGCGGATGCATACGACGGGTAGCCGCCGCCGTTTCCGTAGAGCATGTCGTAAACATATCCGACCATTGTGTTCATGCCGGCACTGTTCAAATTCACGCCGAAAAGTGCCACAACATCCGAATATGCCTTGAATGCACCGATGAAGCCCGTAATAACAAGGTAGAAAATCATAGGGGAAATCATAGGAAGGGTAATCTTCGTAAACGTCCTCCATTTTGAAGTTCCGTCTATCTTGGCTGCCTTGTAGTAATTCTCGTTAACTGATGCAAGCGCACCGGTCAGAATAAGAATCTTGAACGGAAGAACAACCCAGATTGTGTAAAAGCAAAGCACAAACATCTTTGCCCAGTACGGACCTTCAATAAAGTCAACACTTGTTCCTCCGAATGCAGTAATAAGCACATTCACGAGTCCTTCGCTGTAAGCCGTCTTCTTAAAAAGAATCATGAAGACAAGACCTACTGCCAGAGTGTTGGTCACATAGGGAAGGAAGAAAACCGTCTGGAAAAACTCCTTGAGTTTCTTAATTGAATTCAGCCCGAGTGAAAGAAGCAGGGCAAGCCCCGTTGACAATGGAACGGTAATTATAACTAGAATAAATGTGTTTCTGACTGCCTGAAGAAAATACTGGTCATGCAGCACATACGAATAGTTAAAAAAACCTGTTCCGAAAAATGTCTGGGACGCGGAATTGTATCCCTCTTCGAAAGAATAGACCAGTACGTCCACAAGCGGGTATACCATGAACACGCCCAGAAAAGCTATCGCCGGCAGCAGATAGAGCCAGGCTTTCAGGTTGTTCCGTTCCATATAAGCTCCTCTGTCTGCTTGTCAAACAAGTATACCTTCTTTTTGTCAAGCGTGAATCTGACCTTGTCTCCGCTTACATTCTTTGCATTGTCCACGGATACTATCGATCTTATTGATTCTCCCTGCATTCCCTTGTGCTTGGAAACAACGCTGGTATCACGTCCGCGCACCTCGACCCCGACGAGTTCACACTCCATCGCGCCATCACTTCTTACTGTAAACGCTTCGGGTCTTATTCCAACATAGCAGTCACCCTCGGGCAGGCTGTCTGAGGACATAACCACATCATCGGCAATATATAGTCTTCCCTTTTTAACATTTCCGTCAAAAACGTTTATCTGCGGTGTTCCGAGGAACTTCGCGACAAATAGATTTACCGGCATATCATAAACATCCTGCGGTTTTCCAATCTGCTGTACAACTCCCTCTTTCATGACGACAATCATATCCGAGATAGACATTGCCTCTTCCTGATCATGGGTTACGAACACTGTCGTAATTCCTGTTTCGCGCTGTATTTCCCTTATCTGCTCTCTTGTCTGAAGTCGGAGTCTTGCATCCAGATTTGAAAGCGGTTCGTCCATAAGAAGAACTTCCGGCATTTTGACAAGAGCTCTTGCGATTGCAACCCTCTGCTGTTGTCCGCCGGACATGTCAGATGGTTTTCTATCAAGAAGCTCCTCTATCTGAACAAGCTTTGAAACCTCCAGAACCTTCTCGTTCATCTCTTCCTTGGTCAGTTTATGTTCGCCCTTCAGGTTCTGAAGAGGGAAGAGAATATTCTCCCTGACTGTAAGATGCGGATATAACGCATAGTTCTGGAACACAAGCCCGACCCCGCGGCTTTCCGGAGGAATATCGGTAACATCAGTATCCCCGAAATAGATTCTTCCCTCTGTAGGAGCTTCAAGTCCGCATATCAGATTCAGTGCCGTGGACTTTCCGCATCCGGAAGGGCCAAGAAGTCCGACGAGCTGTCCGTCAGGGATTTCAAAGTTCAAGTCATTTGAGGCATAGACCTTTTCATTCTTTTTGCTGCGGCTTGTATAGATTTTTGTCACATGTTCGAGTCTTACTTTCATCTGAAGTTCTCCGTGGCTTTTTTCTTGAGATAATTATAGCACAAAAAATAGAGTCACAATGAATTGTGACTCTTAGTTAATTTATTAACATTATTTGATGCTTGTTACGAGTTCTCCGTCCTTTGTATCAACGACAATCGTCGAACCGGCAGAAATGTCCGAAGACAGTATTGCTCTCGCAATAAGGGTTTCAACCGCACTCTGAAGGTATCTTCTGAGCGGTCTGGCTCCGTAAAGAGGATCAAATCCGCGCTCTATTATGAGCTTCTTTGCCTCGTCCGTTATTTCAAGAGAGAGGCTTCTGTCCTCAAGACGCTTGCGCAGGCTTTCAACCATGATGTCAATGATTCCGTTCAGGTTGTCCTTTGTCAGCGGTTTGAACATGATAATCTCATCGAGACGGTTGAGAAATTCAGGTCTGAACTGACGGTGAAGCTCCTCATTTACGGCATCCTGTGCGCTCTGAGTAATCTCTCCGTTTTCATCAATGCCTTCAAGAAGATACTGAGAACCCAGATTTGAAGTCAGAATGATAATTGTATTTTTGAAGTCAACCGTTCTGCCCTGAGAATCCGTAATTCTGCCATCATCCAGAATCTGAAGCAGGATGTTGAATACATCCGGATGCGCCTTTTCTATTTCATCAAAAAGAACAACACTGTATGGCTTTCTTCTTACCGCTTCAGTCAGCTGACCTCCTTCATCATATCCGACGTATCCCGGAGGCGCACCGATAAGTCTTGACACCGAGAATTTTTCCATATACTCAGTCATGTCAATTCTCACTATGTTGTGTTCATCGTCAAAGAGACACTCTGCCAGTGATTTTGCAAGTTCCGTCTTGCCTACGCCGGTTGGTCCAAGGAACATGAACGAGCCTATCGGTTTGTTTGGATCTGCAATTCCAGCTCTTGAACGAAGTATTGCCTCTGTCACTTTCTGAACAGCTTCGTCCTGTCCGATAAGGCGGTTGTGCAGGCAGTCATCCAGATGGAGAATTTTTTCTCTTTCTCCTTCCATCAGCTTGCTTACCGGAATTCCGGTCCATTTGGCCACTATCGAGGAAATCTCCTCCTCAGTTACCGTATCGTGAACCATAGAGTTTTCCGATGACTTCTTTTCCGCCTTTTCGCCAGCCTCGGCCAGCTTTCTTTCAAGTTCTGGCAGATCAGAATATTTGAGTCGTGCCGCAGTTTCGTACTCAAGATTTCTCTGTGCTGTTTCTATTTCTGCGTGCAACTGTTCAATTTCAGCCTTTAGATTTTTTACTTCGTCGACGCTGTTCTTTTCCTCTTCCCAGCGTGCCTTCATCGAATTGAACTCCTCATTGAGATTGGCAAGTTCTTCGCGAATCTTTTCGAGACGGTCCTGAGACAGTTTGTCTTCTTCCTTTTTAAGCGCCATCTCTTCTATCTGCAGCTGCATTATTCTGCGGCGTATATCATCAAGCTCTGAAGGCATTGAATCTATCTCAGTGCGTATCATTGCACATGCCTCATCCACGAGGTCTATTGCCTTGTCAGGGAGAAAACGGTCAGTTATATATCTGTTGGAAAGAGTTGCGGCTGCAACTAGAGCATTATCATGAATTCTAACTCCGTGATACACCTCATATCTTTCTTTAAGACCTCTTAAAATGGAGATTGTATCTTCAACCGTAGGTTCATCCACCTGGACAGGCTGGAAACGTCTTTCAAGTGCAGCATCCTTTTCAATGTACTTCCTGTATTCATCAAGCGTTGTTGCGCCGATGCAGTGCAGTTCACCTCTTGCCAGCATGGGCTTCAGAAGATTTCCCGCATCCATGCTGCCTTCGGTTTTTCCGGCTCCGACTATTGTATGGAGCTCATCTATGAAAAGTATTATTTCTCCTTCGCTCTTCTTTATTTCATCAAGAACGGCCTTCAGTCTTTCCTCGAACTCGCCGCGGTACTTTGCCCCGGCTATAAGCGCGCCCATATCCAGTGAAAATATAGTTTTGTCCTTGAGTCCTTCCGGAACATCTCCGCTGACTATTCTCTGTGCCAGTCCCTCTGCTATTGCAGTCTTTCCGACACCCGGCTCACCTATAAGGACCGGATTGTTCTTTGTCTTTCTGGAGAGAATACGGATTACGTTTCTGATTTCCAAATCTCTTCCAATTACCGGGTCAAGTTCATTTTCACGTGCACGTTTTACAAGATCTGTTCCGTACTTTGATAGTGCATCATACGTGCTTTCAGGGTTATCTCCGGTAACAGGTGATGTTTTAACCTTTGATAATTCCTCGGTAAAACCGTTTTTTGTAATCCCGTGGTTATCAAACAGTCTCTTTATGGATGATGTCGGAGCGGCAAAGAATCCAAGCATAAGATGCTCTACCGACGTGTAAGAATCTCCCATTGCCTTTGCTGCTTTTTCCGCGGCATTGATTATTCTGTTGGTCTCGGATGACAGATAAACATCCGCCGTATCACTGACCTTTGGGAATCTGCATATCTCCGAATCTAGTTCGGACAGTACCATATTGCAGTCGACACCCATCTTTCCGAGAAGTGAAGGTATCAGCCCTCCGTCCTGGTCAACAAGTGCATACAGTAAATGCTCAGGCTGAATATAGTTATTGTTGTTTTCAAGGGCCATCCCCTGTGCGGTCTGAACGGCCTCTAATGTTTTTTGTGTAAATGTGTTCTGATTCATATAAGGAATGCCTCCTTTTCTTCATTGTATTCTTGTTCAATATCTCCTTCGCTAAGCCTTCCTGACAGATATCCCTTCAGCATATTGTCAAACAAGGTTACATAGGAATATATGGAGTTCGCTATCTGCTCATTCGTGCAGTCAAGTTCAGGTGTTGGAATCGATCTTGAGAATTTCCCGTCATAAAGAGCGTACTCAACATCCTGCCGCCTTTCAATTCTCTTCCATATTCTGAAGAAATCAAAAATCTCTGAAATCAATTCACTTGACTGAGTTCTGAAAAGCACGTCAAGCTGCCCCATTGTATCGCCGCTGGACCGGTATAAGTTTATCTCATATTTTATCGTCGGACGGTAACGATACTGAAGCGCGCTTTTGACAGAAAGTGTTTTTGAGTTCGGCGGGAAAAACGGGACCAGTTCTGTAGGTCTCATTAACTCCTCTATAGCAGATAATACATCCCTTGCTCTTCTTGCTGGAGTAACGTAGTCAACGTATTCTGCGAGTATTTCATTAATAAGACTTGATCGCGTACTTCCAAGCCGCCGTGCCAGTGAGTCAACCTCCGCGACTACTTCATCATTGAGCATTAGCGAGTAAATTGTATTTTTCACTTGCTGCCCTCCTTCTTTGGTCTTTTGTCTATATTATAATACGTATCGCAGCAAAATTTGTTACCAAATTTTATATAATTTTCTATACAAATTTGCAATTGGCTGTTTCATAAGTTATAATACAATTTCGTTGGAGAGTTGTCCGAGTGGTCGAAGGTGCAGCACTCGAAATGCTGTAAGCCGAAAGGCTTCTAGGGTTCGAATCCCTAACTCTCCGCCAAATCCAAGGACACTGATTATTAGAATCAGTGTCCTTTTTTTCTCGTAAAAGTTATTTTTGTGTGTTTTCAAGTGTTTTTTGAAATTACAGATGTGCATTCTCACCTCCGATGATATAATGTTGTTAAATCAAACACAACATAGGATTGGTCTCTGCGCTGATGGCGGAAGGTTTATACTATTATGTACTATATACTAAATCCAAATATTGCCCTGCGCTCATGGCAGGGGTTACCTTTTGCATATTATATTAAAGGTTCTGCTGAACCTCATGGCCTAAGTGAAGAGCAGTTTTTCACTCTTATTAAATGTGACGGCGATACTGATATAGACCCGTCAGAACTATATGAAGGGGCACCTGTCTCGCCTTGTATTAAGGGCGAAGCAAAGCTAACTCCATGGCAGGAGCATATGATTTGCAACAACCGCTGCTTCCCAATGATAAACCTGATGCTGACAGGGCGGTGCAACTATAACTGCATTCACTGCTTCAATGCAATTGACAACGCTCCCCTTCAGTCTGAATTCTCGTTTGATGAAGCCAAAGACCTGATTGAACAGGCACGGCAGTGCGGTGTTACCGCTTTTATGCTCACCGGCGGAGAGCCGATGGTACACAGGAATTTTTATGATATTGTTTCTCTAATATACCAGAAGGGAATGTATGTCAGCCGTATTAACACAAATGCAAGCCTTATTGATGCAAAAGCACTTGACTCTCTGGACAAAATTGGTTGCCGGCCGCTTATGAAGATATCCTTTGACGGCATCGGTTATCATGACATGATGAGAGGGGTCAGGGGAGCCGAAGAGAGAACTCTTACAGCAATCAAGCTTTGCATAGAGCGCGGCTTCCGTGTCATGGTGCAGACAAATGTCAACTCGCTCAATTTATCCTCCATGCTCCCTACTGCGGAACTTCTTGATTCATATGGTGTTTCAACGATGAGAGTAATTCGCACATCCGAGTCCCCCAGATGGGATATTAACTGCTATGGAAAAACGTTGTCTTTTGAAGATTATTATTCTTCAATGCTTGAGCTGACTGCCGCATATAAAGGGAAAATGAAGCTTGACGTCTGGCAGATGCTTGAACTAGAAGGCAATAGCTTGAGTATCACCGCAGTCAAGACTTGTTCTCCAAATGATGTAATCTGTCAAGGAAACAGGCGTATGGCCGCCATTGCATCCAGCGGAGAGCTTTATCCTTGTAATCAGCTTTCCGGATTATTTGAAAGCGATGGGATATCTCTTGGAAATGTAAAAAAGACTCCTCTGAGAGAACTATTCAGCAAAGGAGCCTATCTTGATGCAGTCTGTATGACTGTTAAAGACATTACTGACCTTGACAATGAATGCCGGGAATGCAGATATCTGCCATTATGCAACGGCGGTTGCAGAGTCCTGGCTTACTGCAGCAGCGGCAGTTACACAGGCAAAGATCTATCAAAGTGCATTTTCTTTAAAGAAGGCTGGTACGATAAAACAAAAAAACTGCAAAAGGAGATAATGAATCATGGCTAAGACACCCGAAGAGCTTGAAGCTCTGAAAGAACAAATTAGAAACGTCAAAAACGAACTTAGAAATCTCAGTGAAGAAGAACTCAAGCAGGTGGCCGGTGGAGACGGAGAAGTTGACTGTAAAAAACTGACTTGCCCAAAGTGCGGGTCCACAAACATCTCAACAACAGTAATCGCACACGTTGAATATCACACATGCAAAGATTGCGGATATAAGTGGAATATTTGATGTACATTTCTGACACAAGTCAAAAAAGCTTGACCAATTAATGTTTAAAAAGGATGGATGTTCTGATTGAACATCCATCCTTTTTTAATGGCCCTTTTGGGATATAAAATAATCCGGCAGCACTGAAGTTCTGCCGGATTATTGCTTTAAGGTTTTCCCACTGGAATTTTGGTGTGGGTTCGAATGTCATTAAGCATCGCGTCGAGGTTTTCCTCTCTTGTGAAGCGTGTAACCTCTTGCTTGTTGTCACCATACATAACAACTAGATAGGCTAATGTACCATACATTTTTCCCTCTTCAAAAAATCCTTTGGAAACAGCAAGCCTTTTAAAAACTCGCTTTACCTGATTAATGGGAATATAGCGACGCCGACCCAAGCCGAACCTGCCGACATAAAGGGCTTTTCTGCCGAGACCGCAATCCTCGTATTTGTTGATTGTTTCTTTGTCAGCTTCAAGCTCTGCTTTGCTTAGAGCCTTTGAAGTTAACGATTTCGGAGGGAATATCATAGGTCTAATTCCTTTCGGTGCTTAATAGAAAGATTAAAGATCTTTCTTGGCCTTGCTTGCGTTGACGCAGAAGATTGCCAAGAATGCTGCAGCAACTACCAAGCCGAGCCATTTTGCGTTATTTGCAAGGAAGCCTATCTTACCGAAGAAGAGCGGGCTGCTCATGGCAAATGTCATGGTAACTGCACTCATGAATGTTGCGGGAATAACGGTGAGAATAGGATTCTTCTTGTTCTTTACGAGGAACATGGATGCAGTCCAGAGAACTATCATTGCAAGCATCTGGTTCGTTGATGCAAAGTAGTTCCAGATTGCAGTATACTCAAGCTGAGATACGAGAGCGCCAAGAATGAGAATCGGTGCTGTAAGAATAAGACGATTCTTTATGCTCTTCTGATCGAACTTAATCCAGTCAGCCAGAGTAAGACGTGCAGAACGGAATGCTGTATCGCCAGAAGTGATGGGGCATGCAATAACGCCAAGCATTGCAAGTACAATGCCGATGCCACCCATGGTCATAGCACAAATCTGGTATACGCAACCTGCCTGTCCGACTGCCATAGCTTCTTTCAGACCGGTCATCTTGCCGCCGTCAATTGAGAACAGAGCACATGAAGCTGCTGCCCAAACAAGAGCTATGATGCCTTCGCAAACCATTGCGCCGTAGAATATCTTGTGGGACATCTTCTCAGACTTGCAGCAACGGGCCATAATGGGTGACTGAGTGGAGTGGAATCCGGAGATTGCACCACATGCAACTGAAATGAACATGCCAGGCCACATCGGTGTATCTGCCGGATGCATATTCCTAAGCGGGAAAATTTCAGGAATCTGGAAGCCTTTCACAAAGATTCCAACACCTACGCCGACAGCCATGACTATAAGGCAGATACCAAATACCGGATAAAGTTTGCCTATAATCTTGTCAACGGGAAGGAATGTTGCGATGAAGTAATAAACAAATATAATTACGAGCCAGAATGTCTTGTTTGTGAAGATGCTGGTAGCTCCGCCGCTGCCGCAGAGATAGCTGAGCAGGCCTGCAGGTCCGACAGCAAATACAACTCCGACCATGAACAGCAGGACTACGGAAAAGACACGCATTACATTCTTCATGAAGTTGCCCATGTAGATACCGGTAATCTCAGCAATGCTTAATCCCTTGTTTCTGATGGACATAAAGCCAGATGCAAAATCGTGAACAGCACCGGCGAAAATAGTTCCGAGTGTAATCCAGAGGAATACCGCGGGACCCCAGAGTGCTCCACCAACAGCGCCCCAGATAGGACCAAGACCTGCTATGTTAAGCAACTGAATCAAGAAAATACGCCATGTGGGCATTACGACATAGTCAACACCATCTTCCATGGCTACTGCAGGCGTTTCACGATCATCAGGTCCGAAGTGGTTGCTTACAAATTTACCATAGGTAAAATACCCGATAATCAGAACAGCCAAACACACTAGAAAGCTAATCATTGTTTTATCCTCCTATAGATTTTTGAAATCCTCTTCGGTGGTTTCCATATATTTTGGCAAGCCGGAAAGGACTCCTTAATCGTTTTTGGAAATGCGTCGGCTAACACTTCCTTTTTCTTTATTTATTATACGCTTTGACTGATGTTTTTCAATCTTTGACAGCCTGAAACATCTGACTTTTTGGCCTATTTTCAAATTTCGTAGAATATCACAATTTTCTGCAAATTCTTTATGCTTTTTGCTGATTCTACATTTTGGTTTATACCATACTAATCATCAAACTGCCTATTATGTTTTTCTAACAAGGATTATTCATGTTTTTTTTGCACGTTTTCAAGCTGTTTTTGCAAATGAAGTGCGACACCTCACAATTAATGGTAATATTTAATAAGTTGATACACCATTATTTCGGAGGACTAATAATTATGAAAATGTCAAATCTTCTGGTTTTGCTGATAGTCGTTCTAATTCTTGTGATATGTTTGGCAGCATGCGGAGCAAACCACGAATCTAAAGATGCCTCAACGCCAGTGCAGTCCAATAACAGTGAAGCTGAAAATGCATCTGAAGAAGACCTGTCATTTCTTTCTGAAGACCGCATTGCCACACTAAACACCATCAAGAAACTTACTGATTATGATGATTACAATCTTTACTCCATGGAGGTGCTGTACGACTATAGTCTGGACCGCCTGACACCCACCGGACAGGTCACCACGCAGGACCTTATGGAGTTATATTTCTCGGAAGCTGCACCCGGTTATGATTTTAATTACACAGCACCTAACTATGGTGGCTGTTCTGCATTTTCTCTCGCAACAGAGGAAGGCACTATTCTGTTCGGACGAAATTATGATTTTAAATTTGATAGCTCATGCATGGCGGTTTACTGCCATCCGAAAGATGGTTATGCTTCAGTTGCACACGGTGCTCTAAATAATGTCGGTGCGGATGATCCCGACTCATCCGAGACCGCAAAAGTTGCCTGCCTGATTTCACCTTTTATCTGCATTGATGGTATCAATGAGAAAGGTCTCGGGATTTCTGTCCTGACCGTCAACTCAGAACCTGTGGACCAGAACACCGGCAAGCCCGTACTTGGTACGACTATGCTGATACGCGTTGTGCTGGACAAAGCCGCAAACACTGAAGAAGCTATAGCTCTGCTTAAAAACTACGATATGTATGGTATTGCCGGACGAGACTACCACTTCTATATTACGGACGCTTCCGGTGATAGTCGTGCAGTTGAATTTGACCCGGAAAGCGGTGTTCGTGAGATGGTCGTTACACCCACACGTTCTATTTCTAACTTCTACATAATGTACACGGACAAGGTCAAGCCAAATCAGTCAAACGGTATTTATGGCCTTGGAAAGGAACGCTGGCAGGCTATGGAAAATGTAATTAACGATAACGCAGGTATCGGTGATAATTCAGTCGCCTGGGAGACTATCCGGTCTGCAGCACAGGACCCTAACCCTGAAGAGATTACCAGCAACACTCAGTGGTCAATCGTCTATAATCTTGAAGACCTCAGCTATGAGCTCGTTTTGCGCAGGCACTGGGATGATGTAAATTACTTCAGTACTCTTCAACAAGTCTGTCCATGATATGCAATTTGTTGCTTTTTCGAACAGGATGCTGCTTAATAAGCATCCTGTTTTTTTCTTCGTAAGAAACTCCACTATGCGTAGGTAGACTTTCGGTTTTTGTACTCATATCATAGTAATATAAACCTTACGCTCGTGTTTCAGAATCAGGAGGTGATACCTATGAATCAGTATGTTACGGGTTCAGTTATCAAGAATCTGCGTGAAAAGAAAAAGCTCACTCAGTCTGAGCTTGCACAAGCACTTGCCGTGTCCGATAAGGCAGTTTCCAAATGGGAAACCGGCAAAGGATATCCCGACATTACCATGCTGGAACCTCTGTCAAAGTCACTGGGTGTATCGGTAACGGAATTACTTGCCGGAGAAACAGTTGAAAACACAAATTTATCTGCAAATATGCTTCGCTCCAAGTTTTATATTTGTCCAATTTGCGGTAATGTTATTTGCAGTACCGGGGAGACTGTCATTAACTGCCACGGACTCCAATTAAGTCCGGAAGAGGAAGATCCATGTGATGACAGGCATAATATGTTAATCAAAAAAACAGAAGATGAGTATTATATAAAAATTGACCATGAAATGACTAAGCAGCATAATATTTCATTTGCTGCCGCAATTTCACCTAGCAGGATTCAGTTTGAAAAATTCTATCCGGAGCAAGATGCCGAAACAAGATTCAAGATTGGTGGTGTCAGCAGAATATACTTTTACTGCAACCGTGACGGTCTTTTCTATAAGGAGGCTTTCTAGAAAAAAGGTTCGGATTGGCCTTATTCCAATCCGAACCTTTTTCTTGTTTGATTCATAGCTGAGAAATGTCCGCGTCAGATATCTCAACTGCATCGGTAAACAATTCTCTTCTCTGGTGGGTTACTGCACTCTTCAATGTTATTTCCGAAAGCCTTAAGAGAAATGCATGAAGCTCCGATGCTTTACGGAAGTGTTTTGCCATTTCAAGTGTTTTTCTTAGAGTACCTTCTGAAAAATCACTCAGCATGGATGCTCCGGTCGAGTAAAGAAGGTCAAAGATCTCCTCCACAAGTTCCTGGCGCTCATCGATCGCCATTCCGTCCAGTGTTTCATTTATGGCTAAATGAAAACTGCTGCTGAGTGCACTCAGTTCTTCTCCCGGGATGAGACCATTTCTGTCCACACTCCAGTTTAGAACATCGTGTGCGGCAACTCCGCCCTCTCCGGAGAATACTACACTCTGCTTTCCCGCCGTGTTCAGAAGCATTCCAACTATGCTCCTCTGCGGTACATATGTAATTATCCTGCTTTCCATCCTAAGATATCCATCCGAGGTCATAAATGACTCCTGAAATCCGGGACCGTCATAGCTGTAAACAGCAAGAATACGGTCCTGAATCTCTGCTTCGGCGCAGCATGCGGCATAGACAGCAAGATTACCTCCCTTTGAGTGTCCGCAGACTACAAGAGGACCTTCGCAAAGCTCAGAGGCACGACGCAGATATGCAAGTGCATCACGCTGGGCAGGAACGCTATTCTGAACAGCAAGCTCGCAGTTTTCCTTCCATCCGACAAGAGAATCATCGGTTCCGCGAAATGAGATATAGCTCACTCCGTCTGGTGCGCTGACGGTCAGCGCTGAAAACTGCTCTTCCTCCTCCGTCAGTACCTTGTTGACAAATGATGTGAGGCGTATATTCCTGTACCTCTCCGAATCTGCCATTTTCCGAAGCACAGAAATCAGAAGCGGAGAACCAAGCAAACCGATTTTTGTCTGATTCGCATGTTCATCAAGATACTGTTCCACTGCGTTCTCAAGACTTATAGCCTCTCCACTGGCAGGGATTATTCCCGTATAATCCGGCTTTCCGACCACGCTGAAAAGCATTCTGTCCACTTCGTTTACCTTACTCAATTCGCAGCTTAAATCACCGCGCCAGGAAATATAATCAAGACAGTTAGCCATTTTCTCCTCCTAACAGCATCTATTTATTTTACATTATATCATATTACCGCAAAGTCTCACACGGGTTGATTCGTGTGAGACTTGACTTTTATGTAACTGTATTCACTATATATCAAGATATACTTACGATTTATTTTTCCTTCTTGTTTTCTTGTTTTCTTCTTCCTTTGCCATCTCCTCCTGCCAGATACGGTCTGCAACCGCACGCCATTCTTTGGCGTATTGGGCACGCTTGGCGCAGAGATGCTCTGCACTTTCCGGGGACTCAAGATCTGTCAACTTTGCTTATAATATTGTCGGCTATCTTTTCAAAAACTTTTCTCTCAATACAATGAAACACTTTGTACATACTCCTTTTTCAAAATATAGTTTGAATTTACCTCATATGTGTATTATTATACTTTAGGGTAATATGCGCACAATGGTCAATTTTCTCATGACCGTCGCATTATCCTCACATTCATATAACATGTTTATTATGCCCTCAAAATTATTAATAATGCGAAAAAGGAAACAATCAATTGGAAAACAATACTGTAAAAGTGGACCGCAGAGTAATCAAGACCAAGCGCTCCATTCATAAGGCCATGACTCAGCTAATGGCTGAAAAGGACATAAATGATATAAGTGTCAAAGAAATTGCTGACCTCGCTGATATTAACCGTAAAACTTTCTACAACTACTACTCCGGCGTTTATCAGCTGGTGGATGAGATTGAAGATGAAATCGTGGACTATTTTGCCGACCTTATAAAAACTATCGATTTCAATGAAGCATTGGCAGATCCGTCCATTGTTTTTAACTCCCTTTATGATACAATCAGCTCACACATTGAATTCATCGATGCTCTATTCAGTTCCGGAAGAAACGCTTCTCTAGTCAACAAAGTATTAGACAAACTCATTGAGATGACAAGCGATGCCGCAGTTGAGCATTTCCGCAGCAATCCGGAAAAAACTGAAGTAATTACACGTTTTATCTTTGCAGGCGAAATTGCAGCCTACCAGGCATGGTTTCACTCTGACCGCAGCATCCCTTTAAAAGACCTGTCATGTACAATTGAAACCTTGTGCAAAAAAGGTCTTGACGGTCTGCTCGTCGAATAGCGAGTCATAATAATAACCCGATGTTTTGATATTATTCAAAACATCGGGTTATATTGTATCTAATTCGCCCATATAGAAGCCTCAAGTTAATTTATCTGCTCCTTATCCAATAAAGCAGAAATCCACAATCTTATTATTTGTTGAACAAATGTCTATCTGGCTGTAGAATACAAATGAGAATGAAATATGCAAAAACTTAACGGAGGAAACATTATGGCAAGCCAAACTGGTATGAAACTCGCATGGAAGTATGATGCCGTCAGTCACGGCAACTACACCGATCTCGGAAACTACGTAATTGATCTCGGCGAATTCACGGAGGCCGATTTGGAAGTCGGTCTGGAATTTATCAACAAAACTCAGGATGCCTGGCCAAAAACATCCTGTACCGCTGTGGTAAAGAAGAACAAAAAGGGTGAGGTAATAGTAGGCCGCAACCAGGATATGGAAATCTCAAATTATCCCGCTTACATTTCTCACATCAGCGGCAAGTATAAATCTATCTGCTTTTTCTATGACAACAAAGGTAATATAAAATACGACGACTACAAGGCAGGCGCTGAACTCCCGGAAGACCGCCGCTGTGGATTTGCAACACTTTCAACGGATGCATTTAATGAAAAGGGTTTATATATCCAGATAAACATGAGGACCGGAATCGGTATCAAAAATTCCGGAACAAATCCGGGTGCAAAGAGAGTCGGTGAAATATCAGTTGCCTCACTCGCTTCTATAAACTGTTCAACCGTTCAGGAAGTACTTGCTTTTGTAAAAACTCTCGACATTTATTCCATGGGAGATTCCAAGTCTCCGGCAGCATGGTCTTTTGCTTTTCTTCTTGGTGATGCAACTGGAGAATACGGAATACTGGAATTTGCAGATAATAAGATGTTTTATACTCCGTATGCTCCGGGACACTGCAACGCTTTTGTGGCACTGCCTCTTGTCACGAAGGATCCATATGGTGCCGGATATGGACGCCTTGAAGCCGCCATGCGCTATCTTCCCAAAGCAGAAGATGAGTACGATATGATGAAGGCCATTGGTTATGGTGGCTGGTCACATGAAATTCAGGACTGCAAGTATTCTCACCTTGACAAAAATGGTCATGCGGTATTCGTAGATGAATTCGGTAACCCATCCATAGACTACCGTACAGAGCTGACCGGTAACTTAGCTGTTGACGAATACGGAAATATTGTTAGTGAAGACAAACCGGATTTACTTTCTGGTTTTCTCGGATACTATTCCAAGCCTCTTCAGGATGATTATGATTCACTCAAGGCTATGTATAACCTTTCTCTTCATGCCAACTGCACCAAGGAATATGTTCTTGATGACAAGAACTTTGAACAGGTAAAAGCCGCTTTTATTAGGCAGTTTGAAAAGGTTGACGGATTTAATCTGCTTGAAAAGTATTTTGCAGGTGACGAGAAAGGTCTACGCGACTGCGGTGTTATCTTCACAACAGGTATGCGTTTTGGCGTTAACTGCAGTACTAAGCACCTTGTCTTACGTTTCTTTGAAAAGGAAGATGTAACTATCGAGTACCAGTGGTAATTATCAAAACATGATAAACTAAGGAGACTGCTTTCGCAGTCTCCTATTTTTGCTTATTCATTCTCTTGCTGCAAAAGTGGCTGGCCAAATTGGCCAGCCACTAATATTGCTCGATTATATATTAGTCGAATGTGCAGTACATGAAGTACTTGTATCCAAGAGGATTGCTGAAGAATCCGGATACGTTGTCGCTGAGCATGTAAATGTCAGTGTAGAAGTAGAGAGGAACAATGCATCCAGTGCTCATAAGCAGGTCTTCTGCAATGTGCATGAGTTCGTAACGAACTTCATTGTCTGTGCAGGTCTTGATTGTGCTGATGAGAACATCATATGTCTCTGCCCATGTGCCATTCTCGACTTTGATGTCATAGCCAAGAGCTGTGAGGTCGAGGTTGTACATAGCAAGATCCTTGTGTCCGTCTCTGCCGAACTGTACATCGTTGTTGCCGGATCCTGATGTCCACATATCAAGGAAGCAGATAGGATTGTTGTAGTCAGCGAGCCATCCGTTACGTGCAACAGAGTAGTTACCAGCTTTACGTGTGTTCAGGAAGGTGTTCCACTCCTGGTTTTCAAGGTTCATTGTGATACCAACTGCTGCCATTGCGCTCTGGAGATATTCACCGATTGCCTTGTGTCCTTCAGAAGTATTGTAGAGATAGGTGAGTGTCGGGAAGTCTGTGAACATTCCGGTTGCTTCATCATATGTGTAGTACTTCTTAAGTGTCTCAACTGCTGTATTCCAGTTGTCTTCGTATGCTTCTGCAGATACATCATAGTAGCCGTAGTAGCCATCATTTCCGCCGGCTGTCTTGTAGAACTCAGAGCCGTCGGGGTTGGTCATACCCATTGCAACGAATGAGGATGCAGGAACCTGACCTGCCTGGCCGATTTCTTCAACTATATAGTTGCGGTCGAAGAGAAGGCCGATAGCGGCACGGATTTCTGCTCTTGCTGCTTCAGCCTCTTCGCCTTTGAGTGTAGAGGTAGCAGGAAGGATTTCTTCGTTTACATTCCAGCATACATAGTAGGTACCAATCTGACCAGCAACGACATATTCATCAGGATACTGTTCTTTCAGACGTGCCATCTCGTTTGTCGGAACATCATCAATAAGCTGCCATGAACCATTTTCGAAGTTGGACAGCATGTTGTTGGCGTCATCACTGAGGTAGAACTCGATGGTATCCATCGTGACTGTGTCTGCTGCAAAGTAGTTGGGGTTCTTCTTAAGAGTAATCAGTGAGTTATGATCCCATGAATCAATAACGTAAGGACCATTGCATACATAGGTAGAAGGATCTGTTGCCCATGCTTCATTTCCAACTACATCATCACGTACGGGGAAGTATGTCGGGAATGCAAGGAGCTCATCCCAGTAAGCAACATTGTTGTAAAGGGTTACTTCGAGTGTCTTGTCATCAATTGCCTTAACATTGAGGTCACCTTCGTTATAGCCGTCAACAACCTCAAACATATAGCCGTAGTCTGCGCCGAGGTCCTCGGATGCGGCTCTCTTCCATGCAAATTCGAAGTCTCCTGCGGTTACGGGCTTGCCGTCGGACCACTGGGCATCAACAAGGGTATAGGTGTATGTGACTGTGCCGTCTTCATTTGCTACGCCTTCTACCAATTCCTTTGCCATGTCAGGAACAAGCTTGAGTGCGCCGTTTGCATCCTGTGACCATTTTGCAAGGCCGGAGAAAAGGTGAGCAAGCATTGTTGCGCCGTCAACTGCTGAGTTGAGAGCCGGGTCTATTGTGTCAGGCTCTGAAGAGAGGCAGACAGCAATAGAGGTCGGTGCCGATGCTGCTGCAGCCGGTGCTGCTTCAGCCGGTGCTGCTGCAGCCGGTGCTGCTTCTGTTGCTGCAGGAGCTGCGGTCTTTCCGCATGCGCAGAGTGCAAAAATCATGCACAGTGCGAGTGCAAGTGCTAAGATTTTTTTCATTTCTTTGTCCTCCATAATATTTCATTAAGGATTCCCGGCATTTCATTTGTACAATTTGCTGAGCATCCATTTAATGTGCTAAAGTAAGTTGTATTATAATATAACATCCACTTGAAAAATATACAAGTGGATGTGTGAAAAATAGTATAAATTATACAATTATTTTCCCTTTATTTGTTGTGGCATGCAACCATATGACCATTTCCGCGGTCTGTGAGCTCTGGCATTGAATACGCACACTGCTCGGTTGCATTCGGACACCTTGTCCTGAAAGGACATCCGGAAGGTGCATTCAGCGGGCTTGGGATATCACCGGATAGTACAATTCTCTTGTTTGCTCGTGCAACTTTCGGGTCCGGAAGCGGCACCGCAGACATGAGAGATACTGTATAGGGATGTACAGGGTTTGAATAAATCTCATCTGCATCGGCTAGTTCGACAAGCTTTCCAAGATACATAACTGCGATTCTGTCGCTTATATGTCTGACAACCAGAATATCATGTGCCACAAACAGGTAGGTAAGTCCGAGTTCTTCCTGAAGTTCGTCAAACATATTAATGACCTGTGCCTGAATCGAAACGTCAAGTGCAGATACCGGTTCGTCGCAGACCACAAACTCAGGGTTTATTGCAAGGGCTCTTGCAATACCTATTCTCTGACGCTGTCCTCCCGAGAATTCGTGCGCATATCTTGATGCATGCTCACTGTTAAGTCCGACTTTTTCCATAAGGGATAGCACTCTGTCGTGTCTCTCATCTTTTGACGAATATAGATGATGAATATCCAGCGGTTCAGCAATAATGTCTGAAACTGTCATTCTCGGATTAAGGGATGAATACGGGTCCTGGAAAACCATGGTCGCCTTTTTATGAAGGTTCTCAAGGTCTTCCTTTGTACTTACAACCTTACCGTCATATATTACTTCTCCGCCCGTAGGCTTATACAGGTGAAGGAGTGTACGTCCGACTGTCGTCTTGCCACATCCGGATTCTCCAACAAGACCAAGCGTTTCGCCCTTTCTGATAGTAAAGGAAACATCATCTACAGCCTTGAGCGGCTTTGTCTGGAATCCGTTTACATTAATGTCAAAGTATTCCTTAAGGTGGCGGGCTTCAACCAAAATTCTGTTTTCATCAATCATTTGGATTCACCACCTTTAGCAGCCATCTCTTTGGCATTCATCCAGCAACTCGCCGCATGATTCTTGTTGATTTCCATTCTTTCACACTTCTCACGAAGGCAAATCTTCATGGCATTGTCGCATCTGGGTGCAAATGCGCATCCTTCAGGCATATTCAGAAGATCAATCGGTGTTCCAGCTATGGGTTCAAGTTTCTTTCCTGCCGTTTCGGCTGTTGGAATTGACCTCATAAGTCCTTTTGTATACTCATGCTTTGGATTATAGAATATTTCTTCTGCCGTGCCCTGTTCGCATATTGATCCAGCGTACATAACAATAACTTCATCACAGAGCTGAGCAACGACACCAAGGTCATGGGTAATCATGATTATTGCCATACCGAGTTTTTCCTGGAGGTCTTTCATGAGTTCCAGAATCTGAGCCTGAATAGTGACATCAAGGGCCGTAGTCGGTTCATCTGCAATAAGGATGTCCGGTTCACACGCAAGCGCCATTGCAATCATAACTCTCTGGCGCATACCGCCCGACAGCTCATACGGATACTGAAACACACGTTTTACCGGCTCGTTAATGCCGACCAGCTGCAGCATTTCGATTGCTCTTTTTTTAGCTTCCTGCCTGTTCCTGTCCGTATGAAGAACAATAGCCTCTTCAAGCTGATGCCCGATTGTATATGTCGGGTTCAAAGAAGTCATCGGATCCTGGAAGATGATGGAAATCTTGTTTCCGCGTACAGTCTTCATGACCTTCTCGCCGGAACCGACCAGTTCCTGTCCGTCAAGTTTTATGCTGCCCCCGACTATTTTACCGGTAGGAGCGTTAATCTGCATAATTGAGTATGCGGTTACAGATTTTCCGGAGCCCGATTCTCCGACGATACCAAGTACTTTTCCTCTTTCAAGGTCAAAGGATATTCCGTTTACAGCCTTGACTTCACCTGCGGGCGTGAAAAAGGATGTTCTTAAATCTCTTACTTCAAGTAATGCCATACCTGTTCACCCCTTTCTCAAGACCTGAGTTTCGGATCAAAGGCATCACGAAGCCCGTCTCCGAAAAGGTTGAGTGACAGAACAACAAGCGAAATAACAATTGCCGGGATTACCAGTCTGTACGGATATGAAGTAATCCCATTCAGCGCATCAGATGCAAGAGATCCGAGGGACGGCATCGGTGCATTAACGCCAAGTCCAAGGAACGAAAGAAAGCTCTCGGTAAATATGGCATTCGGAATCTGAAGTGCCGTTGAGATAATAATTACACTGATGCAGTTTGGCAACAGGTGCTTTTTTATGACCCAACTTCCCTTGGCTCCTGCCGCACGTGCAGCAAGTACGTACTCCTGTTCACGAAGGGAGAGTATCTGTCCTCTGATAAGTCGTGCCATTGACACCCAGTACAGAAGAGCAAATATGATAAACAAACTGATAATATTGCTTCCTATTTTGGCAAGCACCGTACCATCAAGCGAATCACCAAGCACGGTTTTTAATACGGAAGCCAGCAGAATAACCATCAGCATATCCGGGAGAGAATAGATTATATCCACGATACGCATGATAATCGTGTCAACTTTACCTCCGCAGTAACCTGCGATTGATCCTATTATTAGTCCGATAATCAGAACGATAATACTTGCAAAAAATCCTACGGCAAGAGAAATTCTTGTTCCGTAAACTATTCTGATAAAGTAATCGCGGCCGGAACTGTCAGTTCCGAAAATATGCGGGAACACCTTTTCTCCCGCTTCAATCTGCTTAAGCTCTGTTTTTCCGTAAGTAAACGGAGCGAGATTGTTGTATGAGGCATCAACCGGCTTTCCCGGCCTGACTCCCAGCATATTGTCATATGAATACGGCCAGAATATCGGTATCAATATAGATGACAGAGTTATTACTATGATAATAATAAGGCTGATAGTTGCGACATTGTTGCTGAACAGGCGCTTTATTCCGTCTTTGAAGAATGTGGATGACGGGCGCATCTGAACCATGTAGGCTTTTTCTTCAGCGGTTGCGGGTTCAAAGTCGCTTAAATCAACTTGCATAGAAAATGGCTTTTTGTTCATTCCACAACCTCCTTTATTCCAATGTGATTCTAGGATCAACAACTTTATAAAGGATGTCGCTGACCAGATTCATAACAACAATAAGCATGGCCAGAATTATTGTTGTCCCCATAATTAGCGGGTAATCTCTTCCCGTTATGCTGTTTACAAATGCTCTGCCTATACCCGGAACCGCAAATATCTGTTCTACCACGAGAGAACCTGTAACTATGTAGGCAATCTCCGGTCCCATATATGTTATGACGGGAATGAGTGCATTCTTTAGAGCATGCTTAAAGATTACTTTCACGGAAGACACACCTTTTGCTTTGGCCGTTCTGATATAGTCCTGCCCCAGTACGTCTAGCATGGACGATCTGGTAAGCCTGGTTATATATGCCATCGGATAAAGCGAGAGTGTGATAACTGGCAAAATTAATCCCTGAGGTGTCGAGCCGTTAGCCGGCAGGACCTTCAGTTTTATCGCAAACAGTACCAGCAGCAGCGACCCCATAATAAATGACGGCATGGATACGAAGGCTGTGGTAAAGACCATTATCACCTTATCCACGAACTTGTTTCTTCTCAAAGCTGCTATTGAGCCGAGCACAACTCCGCACAAAAGTGCAATGCCTGCTGCGATGAGACCAAGCTTTGCAGAAGTCTTCATTCCGTCCATGATAATATCTATGACGTTACGGCCGCGCTGTTTAAGCGATGGGCCGAAATCAAAGTGGAAAATAATATCTTTAAGATATGTTATGTACTGCTGCCAGAGCGGCTTGTCCAGTCCATATTTGGCTTCAAGAGCTGCCTGTGCTGCTTCGGTTATCGCCTTTTCGCTCATGAACGGGCCGCCGGGGACAGCATGCATGACAAAGAAGGTAATCGTAATTACAACCCAGATTGTCAGAATTGCAAGCAATATTCTCTTGAGGATATACGCAAGAGTTTTAGAGTTCATTTCATAATTTGCGCACTTGATGATGTCAGCATTAGAGAAGTGCGCTTCTCCTTTTTTTATTGACACATATACTTCTGGATAATATGTGCACTTTATTAATTTAACAAAATAAAGAAGCAGGTGCAAGTAAAAATCAAAGAATCTCACCATTTTGTGGCAGTTTTTTTGAAAAAAGTGTATTATCCTGGTTGTCAGACCCTGTTTTTGGCAGAAACGCGCTCTCATTCCTTGCCGTGCGCTATGCCGTATGTTACTATTTTATTTAGTTTTTTTACCCTCCGATAATATTATTTGAAAAGAGATATTAACATGGACATCACAGAGGCAAAGTCAAACCTGATTACACTTCAAAGCAGATTAAGCGCATACTATCATGCAATTGAGCTTATTTATTTCGATGAGGCGACCATTGCGCCGAAAGGGACAAGCGATAACCGCGTTCATGCCCTCAGCGTGCTGAGTGAAGAGCTGTACAGACTCTCCACAGGAGATGAAACAATCACACTTCTGAATTATCTTGACGGGCATAAGGACGAGCTTTCATTTGAACAGCAAAGAATGGTTTATCTGCTTCTGAAAGATATACGACAGATGCAGAAAATACCGATGGATGAGTTCATTGAATACCGTTCACTGCTTGCTGGCGCATTTAATATCTGGGTAGATGCCAAGCTGAATAATGACTTTGAAAAATTCCGTCCTACTCTTGAGAAGATTTTTGAGACAAACATTCGTTTTGCCCATTACTGCGCTCCGGATTTAGCTCCGTATGACTACTGGCTTGATCAGTTTGAGCCGGGTCTGAACATGGCTAAATGCGACGAGTTCTTTTCAACGCTCAAATCACGCATTGTACCTCTGATTGAAAAAATAAGATCCGCACCGCAGGTTGACGACAGCTGTCTTTTCGGTTCCTTCCCGGAATCGGCACAAGACAAGTTTTCCCATTTTCTGATGGATACAATGGGAATAGATTCTGACCACTGCATGCTGGGCACTACCGAGCATCCGTTTACCACTTCAATTGGCTCTCACCTTGATGAAAGAATTACCACACATTATGATGAGGAGAATTTTTCCTCTTCAATGTTCAGTGTAATTCACGAGGGAGGTCATGCTCTTTACGACATGGGGTCGGACGACAGCCTTGCATATACGGTTCTGGACGGCGGCATATCTATGGGAATTCATGAAAGCCAGAGCCGTTTCTACGAAAATCTTCTTGGAAGAAGCAGAGCATTCACTTCGTTTCTTCTTCCTAAACTGAAGGAGTTCTTCGGTGAAGATAATGCTGCGCTTGAATGTGCGGATGAAGATACTTTCTATAAGGCAGTTAACAAGGTTTCGCCTTCGCTTATCCGTACGGAAGCAGATGAGGTAACCTACTGTCTTCATGTTATGGTCAGATACGAGATAGAAAAAAAGGCTATGTCCGGCGAACTGCAGGTCAAGGATTTCCCTGCAGAATGGAACCGGCTTTACAAGGAATTTCTTGGCGTTGATGTGCCGGATGACAGGCATGGTGTTCTTCAGGACAGCCATTGGTCCGGCGGCACAATCGGCTATTTCCCGTCATATGCGCTCGGAAGTGCGTACGGAGCTCAGTTCCTGAAAAAGATGAAATCCGAAATTGATACAGACAAATGCCTGACGTGCGGAGATTTCTCCTCGATCAATTCCTGGAATCTTAACAGAATATGGAAATACGGCAAACTGTACGAACCGGGAGAGGTACTTCTCCGCGTTCTTGAAGAACCCTTTGACCCGAATATATTTGCAGATTATCTGGAAGAAAAATATTCCGAAATCTATAATCTTTCTTGACGTTTTTGCTTTATATTTGCCCTCCTTCGTGCTATAATCCCATGGATTATTGAAAAGGTTAGAAGGCGCATCTTTAAATGGACAAACTAAAGTCCGAAATAAAGGATAGTATTTCGGAAATCACCCTGTTTTCAGGGACCTTTGCGAAGTGGGTCGGAATATCGATTCTCATCGGAGCAATTGGCGGTCTAATTGGTTCTGCATTCAACTTAAGTGTTTCTGAATCAAATATGCTGAGAGCCCAGTACCCCTGGCTGCTGTATCTCCTTCCAATCGGCGGCGTTGCTATTGCTGTTTTTTACAGCATCACACATACTGAAAAAGAAGGAACAAACGGTATTATTGATTCTATCCTATATGGCAGAAACGTTCCCATCATTCTGATACCTGTAATTTTTCTGAGCACTGTTATCACTCATCTTTTCGGCGGAAGCGCAGGCAGGGAAGGTGCAGCCCTCCAGATAGGCGGAAGCCTTGGATGCGGAATAGGCAAACTTTTTCATCTTGACGAAAAGGAAGAGCGAATTGCAATTTTAAGCGGGATGAGTGCAGTATTCTCCGCACTTTTCGGGACTCCCGTCACTGCATCAGTATTTGCTCTTGAAGTATGCAGTATAGGTATAATCCATTACTCAGGTCTGGTCCCATGCGGGATTTCTGCCATAACCGCATATGGCATCACACGTCTATTTGAAATCGCACCAACGAGGTTTACCATTCAGGCATTAGGTGTTGAACCCGTAATGCTAGTTAGAGTCTGTGTACTTGCAATCGGATGTGCTGTATTGAGCATAGTGTTCTGTCAGCTCATGCATGCCGGTATGCATTATATTAAAAAGGCTGTTCCAAGCCCGTATCTACGCGCCCTAATTGGAGGTACGGCAATAATCATCCTCACTCTGCTGTTCAAAACGACAGACTATAACGGCGGGGGTATAGATGTTATCGCCCGTGCCATTGAAGAGGGAAGTGCAAAACCCGAAGCTTTTCTTTTAAAAATGCTGTTTACGGTTATCACTTTGTCCTGCGGATTCAGAGGTGGCGAAATAGTTCCGACGTTCTTTATTGGTGCAACCTTCGGAGCCGTTGTAGGCCCGCTTCTTGGGATTCCTGCCGGCTTCGCCGCCGCAGTCGGTATGGCTGCAACATTTTGCGGAGCGGTAAACTGCCCTGTTGCCTCGGTTTTTCTTTCCATTGAGGTGTTCGGTTCAGGTGCAATGGTTTATTTCGCCGCCGCGTGCTTCATTTCATATATGCTCTCAGGCTACACAAGCCTATACAAGGAACAGAAAATAATTTACTCCAAGCTGAAAGCTGAATATATCAACAAACAGGCAGATTAACTATGAAAAAAATCATCGCGCTTCTTCTCGTTTCAATTATGGTTTTCTCTCTATGCAGCTGTGCTAAGGAAGAAGCCCCAATTGAGGAAATCGAAGAAATACAAATTGAAGAAACACCCGAACCACAACCGGTCGCTTCTGACTTTGTTTCGGAATACTTTGTAGATCCGATAAACAGTTGGACTACATATGATGATATGCTCAACGAGGCCGCATCAGCCTCAGACGGCAATGAGCATTCACGACTTCTCCACACTGCAGAAGATACCCTGTTGTCAACATATTGTGTTCTTCCTCTATACTACGGAAGTGATACTTTTCTGTGCAAAGATTACGTGTCCGGGATCTATTCCGACTGCTTCGCAGTAAAGTATTTTATGTACTGCGTCATTAATAAATCTACAACCAGTCTTCACATCGGCATCAACTCCGATCCTTTGTCTCTTGATCCTGCCGCCGTTTCTTCGAGTGACGAGGCTAATCTTGCTGCCAACTGTTTTTCAGGTCTTTACACATATGATGAAAACGGCTGTTTAGTTTCTGCATGTGCTAAAGACTGTAAGGTCTCAAAAGATGGACTCACCTATTCCATCACTTTGAAGCCCAACCTGAAGTGGTCTGACGGAACTGATCTTAAAGCATCAGATTTCGTTTATTCATGGATAAGAGCTGCATCAATGGAAAACGGAAGCCTGTTTTCCAATTTTAAAGGCTACGACAAGGGTGAGCTTAGAATAAAGGCAGTCAATGATACTACTATTGAATTTGTGCTGAACGAGCCCTGTGCCTATATGAAGGAACTTCTGACAAATCCGGTGTTTTATCCCGTTTGTCAGTCTTCTGTGGAGGGCAATCCGGATAATTGGGCGCTCTCTTCCGGTTTTGTATCTAACGGCGCATTTGTATGCGCAAGCTGGAGTCATGGAAGCCATATAGTATATGACGCAAATCCCTACTGGTATGATGCCGATAAGGTAAATATTGAGAAGATTAAGGTTACTATTGCAGATGAGAAGATTGCATTTACTCTATATGAGAACGGCAGTCTTGAATTTCTTGACTGCTTCCCCGAGTCTGAATCAGCATCCCTTTCCGAATCCGGAGATCTGAAAAGCATAAGCACTCTTGAAACCGGATTTATCTCCGTCAACTGCACTTCTGCTCTTTTTTCTGATAAGACGGCAGAGCAGTCTGCATGCATGAGAGAGGCATTCTCTCTCTTGATTGACCGCGACTATATCTGTCAGAGACTCGCTCAGCAAGGTCAGCAGGTTGCTGACAGTTTTATTCCTCCTCTCATGTCCGATGGCAATGGCGGATTATTTGGCTCTTCCGGTTTTATTGATCCGTATGCAATTACAGATGATTTCGATAACACAATTGATGAGGCAGTTAATCTCCTTTCACTTGCGGGCTTTGAGTTTTCAGATGACAACGTGTTAAGTGACGCGACACCTTTGTCGATTAACTATCTTGTCAAAGACTCATCATTCAGCTTGAGGCTTGCGGAATACGTTCTGCAGGATCTGGCTGTAATAGGCATAAAGACCAACATCATTCCTGTCAGTGAGGAAGAATACCCGGAAGCCGTAAACTCCGGTGATTATGATTTTATGCACAGCTCAATTCGTGCTATATACAACGACCCTGTATGTATGCTGGAAATGTGGATCAGTGATTCCGAGTCAAACTTCAGCAGATTCGGAGTCAGATGAATTACTTGAGGATACTTATATTACACTTGTTCTGAGAGGTCTTTACTATGGATGTTACTGAAAGATTAATAAGCTTAGCCATGATAGAATCAACTTCTGACGGATCGTCCGAAGTCTGTCCGTCGACGCCCTCTCAATTTGACGTTGCAAATGAGGTCGTGCGTCAGATGAAAGAAATCGGCATTGAAGACGCCTTTGTTGATGAAAACTGCTATGTTTACGGAACAATTCCCGCAAACTGTGATGACTACATACCTGTATACGGGCTCATTGCTCACATGGATACATCTCCCGATGCTTGCGGCAAAAATGTGAAACCGCGTATTACAGATATATATGACGGCGGAGATATTATCCTGAACAGGGAAAAGGGTATCATAATGTCTCCTTCCGAGTTTCCGTCACTTAAAAGACACATTGGTAAGCATCTTATTGTTACTGACGGAACCACGCTGCTCGGCAGTGATGACAAGACCGGAATAGCGGAAATACTATCTGCTGCCGAGATTATCATCAATTCTCCGAAAAAACACGGCAAAATAAGACTCGGTTTCACGCCTGACGAGGAAATCGGCAGAGGTACCGATCTTTTCGATATTGATTCGTTCGGTGCAGACTACGCATATACCGTCGACGGCGGGCCAATAGGGGAGATTGAATATGAAAATTTCAACGCTGCCTCTGCCATAATTACCATCAACGGGAAATCCGTCCACCCAGGAAGCGCTAAGAATATTATGGTCAATGCCTCGCTGGTGGCTATCGAGCTGAATTCATACCTTCCGGAAAAGGAGACCCCCTATTACACCGAGGGCTACGAGGGATTCTTCCATTTACTGTATATGGAATCAAAATGCGAGCAGGGCACTCTTGTCTACCTCTTACGCGATCATGATTTAGGCAGACTCAACCAGAGAAAAGCCGTTATGGAAGATGCAGTTTCAAAAATCAACGAAAAATACGGTGAGGGAACTGCAGTTCTGGTAATAGAAGACAGCTATTACAATATGAAGGAAAAGATTGCTCCGCACATGTTTTTAATAGATAATGCACTCAGGGCTTTTTCAGATAAGGGCATTGAAGCTAAATGCGTTCCAATCCGCGGAGGCACAGATGGCGCAAGACTTTCCTATAAAGGGCTTCCGTGTCCCAACCTCCCCACAGGAGGGGATAATTTCCACGGCAGATTTGAATACGCGGTCAAGGAAGACATGGAGACTATCAGCGAAGTGATAGCTGATTTGATGTGGATGGTCGCCGGGAACTGAATAACAAAAAAGAAGAAATCATGTCCGATTTCTTCTTTTTTATTCACAGATTTTTTAACATATCCTTTTACCATTGTGTTAGAATTTCTCCACATTAGGAGATACAAAATGAAAAAAATAATATCCATCTTTCTTATTTTTACCTTACTTATCACACTCGGCATTTCTTGTTTTGCCGACGACGTTATAGTAGTTGACCCGGACAGCACACCATCACCTACTCCTGCGGAAGAAACCCTTGAACCATCGGCTTCCCCCGAAGCAACGGCAACCCCTACACCTACCACCGATGTACTGTTTCCTGTCGTCACAAAGCCGCCTTACGATGAGAATGTCTATACCGGGGACAGAATAGTATTTGTCGCAAGAGCTGACAATGCAACTTCCATTACCTGGTATCTTATTAGTCCGGATGGTACATCCACTATCCTTGCATCCTCCATTCCATCCTTATTTCCCGGAGTCAACGTAACCGGTTCAGACAGCGAGAAGCTTGTTATTTCTCCCGCTACGACTAAACTTTCCGGATATAAAGCTTTTGCAAGATTCGGAAATGAGAACGGCTTTTCTGATTCGGCTTCTGCTTCAATAACCGTAACAATAAATCCGAATCCCTCTCCATCACCAACCGCATCCGCAGTCCCGACGCCTTCTCCAGTACCATCTGCTGTTGCCGAGCCTTCCGCAACTCCTGCGATAGCTGAGACGCCTGTACCCACATCTGCTCCTCAAGTCACGCCCATGCCGACTACAACTCCGAGCACGAACACTACCTCAAGAAGTTTTCTCGGATTCGGCACAATACTGCTTTTGATTCTATGCGTATTGGTAATCGTTGGTTCTGCAATAATGCTTTCTATGTACGTTAAGGGAACAATCGATCTCAGCTGGCTTGAAAACATCTTCTCAAAAGAGGAAAAGAAAAAAGGAAGCAAACCCTCCAAGCCTCAGGATACTGAAGTTGAAGAGAATATAGATATTCCTCAGAGCTTCTATGACCCGGATGATTTTAAGAAATAACTCTATTATATGCTCATTTTGGTAACACAACCCCTGAAGAGTCTTATTTATTATCTATCAAAAAAAGAAAGAAATTCGGCATAATTTAAAGTGCTGTGATAACTTCTGGTTTTCACAGCACTTTTTATCCTAAAAATTCAAATACTTTGTTTTTTATATCAGGGGATTCGTCATATACCGCATGTCCGAAATCAGTATACATATATATCTGGCAATCAAGAGCCTCGGCGAGTTCTCGGCTCCCCTGTGCTCCGGTTACTCTGTCATTTTCGTCACCCAGCACGAGCGCCGGGCACTCAATGCTTTTCACAACCTGCGTTGCATCAAAGTCCTTACACGCTTTAAGCAGAACCTTGAATCTCTCACAGTTTTCTGCATTTCCAAACCTTTCAGCTGCCTTGAGAGCCTTCTCGTTTTCCTTCAGGAAGCTATCAGAATAGATTTTCTTGAAGAAATCCCGGTTGAGTGACTGTACATCATGTTTGGAAGCCAAATCATACCAGCATTTGAAGTTGGAATCCATCATCTCGGTGTTTTTCATGCATGTTGAGCATAAAACCAGCTTCTCAACGAAATCCGGATGCTTTCCTGCAATGTATATTGCCATCATTCCGCCGTGTGAGACTCCGTAGATGCTTGTTTTTTCAACACCCAGACCTGTCAGCACCGAATATGCATCCTCTGCCATCTCTTCCGTTGAGTATCCCTCCGGAAGGTCCTTTTTTCTTTCCAGAAGATACACCGTGTATTTCTCCGCAAATAGCTGATAGGCATTCTCTATTACTTTTCCTATTCCTTCAAGTTCAACCAGACTTATTCCCGGAAGAATTACAAGGTTTCTGTCTCCTCTTCCAAACCTGATAACATTGATATAAGTATTGTCTATGCTTACCTTTTCTTCTCTCATTATTCCTTACCGTCTTTTGTCTGGTTCAGAAGATTAATCTTGGTATCATACATTTTTCTTGTCATATCAAGGTAATGCGTGTGCGGATTTGAAAATCTCTGTTCCTCCACCCATATTTCGTTATCAAGCTGATAGCGCACGTATTCACGTATTTCCTTCACGCTCGGATTGTCATATACACATTCGCCTTTCAGGAAAACCGGCTGGAGCAGTTTTTTAAACGTGCAGTTTTCAAACTGCATTTCCTTCCAGTATTTCTGAGGATCAACGAACGGTACTGGCTTGTCAGCGTCTATCTCCTCGTCCCATAGGGCAAGCATGTCCGCAGTGGCCTTGCCTTCACTGTCATATACTCTATATACCTGCTTGCGTGCGGGATTCGTCATCTTCTCAGGTGTTTCCGATACCTTCATCTTCGGTTTTCCGTTTATTTCAGCAAGCTTGTAGACTCCGGAGAACACCGGGGAACTCGAAGATGTAATCAGTCTCTCGCCGACACCATATGAGTCAATCTTTGCCCCCTGCATATTCAACGATTCAATTGTAAATTCATCCAGGCTGTTTGATGCAACAATAATGCAGTCTTCAAGGCCGGCGTCATCAAGAAGTTTTCTTGCTTCCTTTGAAAGATAGGCAAGGTCTCCGCTATCAATCCGGATTCCTTTTAATCTCTGTCCCATAGGTTCAAGTACTTCTCTTGCAATTCTGATTGCATTCGGTACACCGATTTTCAGAACATCATATGTATCAACAAGCAGAACCGTGCTGGTTGGGTATGTAAGAGCATACTGTCTGAAGGCCTCGTATTCATTGTCAAAGCGCATCACCCATGAATGAGCCATTGTTCCTGAAATGGGGATATCAAACATCTGGCCCGCAAGCACAGTTGCAGTTCCGACCGCACCTCCGATGTATGCCGCTCTCGCTCCATAGACCGCAGCATCAAAATTATGAGCACGTCTTGCACCGAAGTCTGAAACAGCCTTTCCTTTTGCAGCGCAGACTATTCTGTTTGTCTTTGTTGCTATCAGTGACTGGTGATTAAACTGCAGCAGAATTGCCGTTTCAAGAAGCTGGGCCTCAATAATATTTGCCGTTACCGAGATTATCGGCTCGTTTGGATAGATAATGGTTCCTTCTCGCATGGCATAGATATCCCCGGTAAATCTGAATTTTTTCAGATAAGCCAGAAAATCTTCATCAAATATGCCCTGTTTGCGGAAATACTCTATATCCTCATCATCAAAGTGCAGATCTTTTATATATTCAACAATCTGTCCCAGTCCGGCAGAAATTGCAAACCCTGCTCCGTCCGGATTCTTTCTGTAGAAAACATCGAATGTCGCCGTGTCATTTTCAGCCCCGGTTTTAAAATACCCGTTTGACATGGTCATTTCATAGAAATCCATAACCATTGAAAGATTGCGTGTATAATTTTTATCAGACATTTCTAAAACCTCACTTAATAGATTGTAACTTCATATTACTCTTAAGCCTTGAAAATCTCAACCAAAAACTCCCCGCTGAAAACAGCGGGGAGTTTGGTTCGGTATAGTTCTTTTTATACGAGCTCAATGACTGCAACTTCAGCTGCATCACCGCGGCGATTGCCTATACGTGTAATACGTGTATAGCCGCCGTTACGCTCTGCATATTTGGGAGCAATTTCATCGAAAACCTTCTTGGCAACGTCTTCTCTTGTGATAAAAGCAAGTGCCTGACGGTAAGAGTCAAGTCCCTTGTCTTTGCCAAGTGTTATCATCTTCTCGGCGAGAGGAGCGATTTCCTTTGCGCGGGTGATGGTTGTCTCCATGCGGCCCATGTCAAGGAAGTCTGTTACCTGCTGGCGAAGCATGGCTTTGCGCTGTGCAGTTGTCTTGCCGAGTTTACGTGTTCCGGGCATATTACGATTCCTCCTTACTGATTGTCATCGTCTGCGAGTCCGAGACCCATAGCAGCGAGTTTCTGCTTGACTTCTTCAAGACTCTTCCGACCGAGGTTGCGGACCTTAATCATCTCATCTTCGGTTTTGTTTACCAGGTCTGCAACAGTATTGATGTTTGCGCGCTTCAGGCAGTTGAAACTGCGGACACTGAGATCTAGCTCTTCTATTGTCGTAGTAAGTGTCTGCGGTTCAGTTTCGGACTTCGGCGCAACTACTGTCGGAACCTCAGCATCGCTGGATGACAGATCTGCGAATATTTTGAAGTGATCGCGGAGAATACGTGCACCATAGGAAAGTGCTTCCTTCGCGCTTATTGTTTTATCAGTCCATACTTCTATTGTCAGCTTGTCATAGTCTGTCTGATTGCCGACACGGGTATTCTCGACAGTGTAATTGACCTTGAGAACAGGTGTATAGATTGAATCTACCGGAATTGTTCCGATAGGCATTGAGCTGTCCTTGTTCTTCTCTGCAGGAATATATCCGCGTCCTTTTTCAATGACGAGCTCCATGCTTAGTGATGCATTTGCGCTGAGATGTGCAATAACCTGATCTGGGTTGACTATTTCAACTTCTGCATCCGGTTTGATGTCTCTGGCTGTGACTACGCACTCGCCTGCGGCATCTATATAGACAGTTTTCGGACCTTCACAATTGAGATGTGCAATGATGCTTTTTACGTTGAGGACTATCTCAGTAACATCTTCCTTGACTCCGGGGATTGTTGAGAACTCATGCTGGATTCCGGAAATCCGGATGCTCGTTACGGCATAGCCTGGGAGAGAACTGAGAAGGACTCTTCTCAGAGCATTTCCGAGAGTTGTTCCGTAACCACGCTCTAAGGGTTCAACCACAAATTTACCATAGGAGTTGTCAGCCTGCGGATCATAGCACTCTATATGAGGCATATCAAAATCTATCTTATTGGTTTCGACCATTAAATAAAACCCTCCTTGTTATATTCGTGCAAGCATGCACGTGCCGGGGAATACTGCCTTGCGAGGGTAATAGATATTACTTGGAGTACAACTCGACGATGAGATGTTCCTCTATAGGCAGATCAATATCGTCTCTTGCCGGAACGGCAAGGACCTTTGCAAGGTTGTTGGTTTGATCGTACTCGAGCCACTTCGGAGTAGGACGAAAAGCATTGGCTTCAATGTTTGCCTTAATCTTTTCGATATCACGGCTGGTCTCTTTAAGAGCAATAATCATTCCGGGTTTTACCTGATAGCTTGGGATGTTGACCTTACGGCCATTAATTGTAATATGACCATGGCTTACCATCTGACGTGCCTCTGCACGGCTCATGGCGAAACCAAGACGATATACAACATTGTCCAGACGGCTTTCAAGAATGGAGAGCAGGTTTTCACCGGTCTGTCCGGGACGGCGCTCTGCCATCTCAAAGTAGCTGCGGAACTGGCTTTCAAGAACGCCATAGAATCTCTTGGCCTTCTGCTTCTCACGGAGCTGCTGACCATATTCGGAGTTCTTGGAACGGCCCTGGCCATGCTGGCCGGGTGCAACTGCGCGGTTTGTCATTGCGCATTTATCTGTGTAGCATCTGTCGCCCTTCAGGAAAAGCTTCTGGCCTTCTCTGCGGCACTGGCGGCAAACTGATTCTGTGTATCTAGCCATTGTAGTTTACCTCCTTCTTATACACGACGACGTTTCGGAGGACGGCAACCATTGTGAGCAATAGGTGTGCAATCCTTAATCATCGTAACTTCAAGGCCTGCTGTCTGCAGAGCGCGGATAGCGGCTTCACGGCCTGATCCTGGGCCCTTGACGAAAACTTCGACTGACTTTAAGCCATGTTCCATAGCTGCTCTTGCAGCAGTTTCTGCTGCTTCAGAAGCTGCAAAAGGAGTGGATTTCTTGCTTCCGCGGAAGCCGAGGCCGCCTGCGGATGCCCATGAAAGTGCGTTACCCTGTGTGTCGGTAACTGTAACCATGGTGTTGTTGAAGGAAGAGCTGATATGAACCTGACCTTTTTCAATGTTCTTGCGCTCTCTTCTACGAGTTCTAACCTTTTTCTTAGGTGCTGCCATAATTCATATCCCTCCTTACTTCTTCTTATTCGCAATAGTGCGTTTCGGACCCTTGCGGGTACGTGCGTTTGTTTTGGATCTCTGTCCGCGAACGGGGAGTCCTCTGCGGTGACGCTGTCCGCGATAGCAGCCTATTTCGGTGAGACGCTTGATATCAAGCGCTGTCTGACGGCGAAGGTCGCCCTCAACGATATAGTTGTGATCAATGCATTCACGGAGTTTGGATTCTTCCTCTTCTGTGAGGTCTTTGACTCTGGTGTCCGGGTTAACACCGGTCATTTCCAGAATTTTCTTTGCGCTGGTTCTGCCGATGCCATAGACATATGTGAGTCCTATTTCAATTCTCTTGTCCTTGGGCAGGTCAACGCCGGCTATACGTGCCATACTTTCTAATCATCCTTTCGATAATTTTTCCGCTTTTTTGGTCTCCGATGGCTTTATCCCGCCGGAGGGAGCACATCGTGCCATGCGGAGTTGTTAATTTGGACAGGTGAAATTATCCCTGACGCTGTTTGTGCTTTGGATTCTCGCAGATAACCATAACCTTACCTTTGCGCTTGATTATCTTGCACTTCTCGCACATGGGTTTAACTGAAGGTCTTACTTTCATTTTTATTGTCCCTTCTTAATATTACTTGCTTCTCCAGACGATTCTGCCGCGTGTCACGTCATAGGGTGACATCTGCACGGTGACTTTATCGCCGGGGAGAATTCTGATGTAGTTCATCCGGAGCTTCCCGGATATGTGCGCCAAAATAATGTGATCATTGCCGATATCTACTCTGAAAGTTGTGTTTGGAAGAGATTCAACAACTGTTCCTTCCAATTCAATTACATCGTCTTTTGCCATATTATCTCAATCTCCTTATATGTCATCTGCCATGGTTAGAATTTCCGGTTCGCCATCTGTTATGGCGATGGTGTTTTCGTAATGTGCTGCCAGAGTGCCGTCTAATGAGACAACAGTCCATCCGTTATCCAGGACATCTATCTCATAACCGCCCACTATTACCATGGGCTCTACAGCAATTGTCATTCCCTTTTCAAGTCTTGGGTCGCCTCTTCCGATAAAGCGGCGTTCCATCTTGTAGTTCGGAACTTCAGGTGCTTCGTGCATATCCTTTCCGACTCCATGTCCGACGTAATCGCGGACAACCGAGAAACCGTTTGATTCAACATACTGCTGAATTGCAGCTCCTATGTCAGATATACGATATCCAACCTTTGCAAACTTAATTCCTTCAAAGAAGCTCTGTCTGGTTACTTCTATCAGCTTCTTCGCCAGCGGAGATATTTCACCGCATGGATAAGTTCCTGCACAATCACCTACATAACCGTTGAATGTTGCACCGACATCGACTGAAACAATATCTCCATCTTTAACAACTCTTCTACCGGGTATACCATGTATGACTTCATCGTTGATACTGATACACGTGCTTGCCGGAAATCCACCGTAACCGAGGAAAGTCGGCACTGCACCGCATTTCACGATATAATCATGCACTTCTTTGTCAATCTGCTTTGTAGTCACACCGGCTTTTACCGCCTCACGCGCAATGGTTCTTGCACCGGCAGTAATCTTGCCTGATTGACGCATTAGTTCTATTTCGCTTGAGGACTTGATACGTATACTATCTGACATATCAAATCTCCAAAGCTTTTCTGATCTCATCCGTCGTCAGTTCGACAGTCGGCTGGTTGTCAACCACAACTAGCTTTCCGAGGGCTTCATAGAAATCCTTGAGAGGCTCTGTATCTCTGTGGTATGTTTCAAGCCTTGCCTTGACTGTTCCGGGAGCATCATCTGTACGGATTGTAAGTTCTCCTCCGCATGAATCGCATACTCCATCGACTTTCGGAGGATTATTCTTAATATGGAAGGTAGTTGAGCAGTTTTTGCATGTTCTGCGTCCGGACATACGCTCAATTATGGTTTCGTCATCGACCTCTATTGAAAGAGCCTTGTCGATTTCTATTCCCATCTCTTCCATTGCCTCAGCCTGAGGAATAGTACGGGGAACACCGTCAAGGATATAACCGTTGTTGCAGTCTTCCTTGGCAAGACGCTCTTTGATAATTCCGATAATAACATCATCAGGAACCAGTCTTCCCGCGTCTATGTATTCCTTGGCCTGAAGGCCTATCTGCGTACCGTCTTTTATTGCGGCACGCAAGATATTGCCTGTGGAAATAATTGGAACATTCAGTTCCTCGCTCAATATGGCCGCTTGAGTTCCCTTTCCTGCGCCGGGGGCGCCTAAAAGAATCAATCTCATTGCCATCAACCTCTTAATCAAGGAAGCCCTTGTAGTTGCGCATCATGAGCTGTGCTTCAAGAGCACGGATGGTCTCAAGTGCAACACCGACAACGATGATTATTGAAGTACCGCCGAGGGAAAGTCCGGTGAGAGAAGCCGTTGAGCTGAAGTGTGATATCAGAATCGGGACTACAGCTATGATACCGAGATAGATTGCACCGAATAATGTAATCTTGTTCAGTACCTTCTGGATAAACTCGCTTGTCGGCTTTCCGGGACGGAAACCGGGGATATATCCGCCGTTCTTCTTGAGATTGTTTGCAACTTCTATAGGATTGAACTGAATCGTCGAATAGAAATATGCAAAGAATATTATGAGCAGGAAGTAGATTATTGCGTAGAGAATTGAAGTCGTATTTGCCCATGCACTGTCTGAATGGCCTGTGAAGGCTGCAATTGTTGCAGGAAGGGTTGAAATAGACTGTGCAAAGATTATAGGCATAACACCGCTCATGTTTACCTTCATAGGAAGGTGAGTGTTCTGTCCGCCATACATCTTGCGTCCGACAACTCTCTTTGAGTACTGTACCGGAATTCTGCGCTCAGCATCATTGACAAAGACAATGAGAATGATGATTGCAAGTGCTCCGAGGTACATAAGTGCTGCTACCCACCACTTGAGAGAACCGGCTGAAACATAGCCGATGGTCTGTGTAATGCTTGTGGGGAAGCGTGAAATGATGCTTGCAAAAAGAATCATTGAGATACCGTTTCCGATACCGAATTCTGTGATCTGTTCACCAAGCCACATAATAAGTGCAGAACCTGATGTAAAGGTCAGGATAATAACTATTGCACACCATACGCTGTTCTGTGCCTCAGCAGTAAGAACTCCGTAGTTCTTGATGAGCATGTAGTAGCCGAAGCCCTGGAGAAGGCCGATAACAACCGTAGAGTAACGGGTGATGGAAGCAATCTTCTTTCTTCCTTCTTCGCCTTCCTCCTTGCTCATACGCTCAAGAGCAGGGATTGCGATGCATAACAGCTGAATAATAATGCTAGCATTAATATACGGCTGAATGCTCAGTGCAAAAATAGTTGCCTGTGAGAAAGCACCGCCAGACATAACGTTTAATAGGCCGAGAACTGTGTTCTGTACAGTTGTGAAATAAGCCTGCAATGCTTCGGTGTTTACAAAAGGAACAGGAACAGCATTACCGACACGGTAAAGCAGAACTATCAGCAAAGTGAAGAGAATCTTTCTGCGGATTTCTTCAACTCTCCATGCGTTACGTAATGTCTGAAGCACTTATACCACCTCTGCCTTTCCGCCGGCCGCTTCAATTTTCTGCTTTGCGGTATCGGAGAAAGATGCAGCCTTGACTGTCAGTTTCTTGGTAACTTCGCCGTTGCCGAGAACCTTTACGCCATACTTGCACTTTGAGAGAATACCAGCGTCAAGAAGTGCCTGCATGTCAACAGTTGCGCCATCGTCAAACTTGTTGAGAACAGAAACGTTAATTGCGTCAAGGGGTTTTGCAAAAATGTTGTTAAATCCTCTTTTAGGAATACGGCGTGCGAGGGGCATCTGTCCGCCTTCGAATCCGATACGGGTACCGCCGCCGCTGCGTGCCTTCTGGCCCTTATGTCCGCGGCCTGCTGTCTTTCCGTTTCCGGTGCCGTGACCTCTGCCCTTACGCTTATCTACATGAGTAGAACCGGGCATGGGAGAAAGTTCATGAATATACATATCTCTTTCCCTCCTTATTCTTCTGTAACCTTGAGCATGTAGCCGATTTTGGCTATCTTGCCGCGGGTCTGTGGATTATCGGGCTGCACTGTTTCGTTGCCGATCTTGTGAAGGCCGAGAGAATGGGCAGTTGCAATATGAGATTCAAGTCTGCCGCTGAGGCTCTTTACGAGCTTAATTCTAAGTTTTGCCATGATTGTCCTCCTTAAAGCTCTTCGGGAGCTTTGCCACGGACTGCTGCAACCTGAGCTGCGTCACGAAGTGACTTGAGGCCTTCCATGGTAGCTGCAACAACGTTTGCGGGGTTGTTTGTACGGAGGCACTTGGTACGGATGTCCTTAATGCCTGCTGCTTCAACAACTGCACGTACTGCACCGCCGGCGATAACTCCGGTGCCTTCGGGAGCGGGCTTAAGAAGCACGCGGCCTGCGCCGAACTCGCCTATAACTTCATGGGGAATGGTAGTTCCGGAAAGAGTGATATTGCAGATGTTCTTCTTTGCATCTTCAAGTCCCTTGCGGATTGCTTCGGAAACTTCGTTTGCCTTGCCCATGCCGAAACCGACGCGGCCCTTGCCGTCGCCGACAACGCAAAGAGCGCTGAACTTTGCAATACGTCCGCCCTTAACGGTCTTGCTAACACGGTTGAGGGAAACTACTTTTTCAACAAATTCAGAAGCAACTTCTTCCTTGCCGCGGCGTTCACGTTTGTCATTATTGTATGCCATTTATGTTTTCCCCCTTCCTTAGAACTTGAGGCCACCCTCGCGGGCGCCTTCTGCGAGTGCCTGTACACGTCCGTGATAGATATATCCGCCACGGTCAAACACTACTTCTTCAATGCCCTTCTTGAGAGCGCGCTCTGCAAGAGTTGCACCGACTTTCTTTGCGGCTTCAATGTTGGAGCCTTTGCCTTCAAATGTCTTTTCAACGGTGGAAGCAGAAACGAGAGTGTTGCCTGCTACATCATCGATGATTTGAGCATATATGTGGTTTTCACTGCGGAATACGCAAAGACGTGGTCTGTCGGCTGTGCCGGAGATCTTGCCGCGTACTCTGGTATGGCGCTTAATGCGCTGTCCTTTTGTATCTGGTCTTTTAATCATTTAGGCACCTCCTATCACTTTATGCCGGACTTGCCTTCTTTGATGCGGATTGTTTCGTAGTCATACTTGATTCCCTTGCCCTTGTAGGGTTCAGGAGGACGTTTTCCACGAACTTCTGCAGCAAACTGGCCGACCTTCTGCTTGTCAATTCCCTTGATAACAATGTGGTTTGCATCAGGAACATCAATCTGGATATCTTCATTCTCACTTACTGTAACAGGGTGTGAATAACCGATGTTAAGAACAAGATTGTTTCCTTCTTTTGTTGCACGATAACCTACACCGTTTACTTCGAGTTTCTTCTGAAATCCTTCAGTGACACCAACAACCATGTTGTTGACAAGTGTTCTTGTAAGTCCGTGAAGTGATTTGCATTCTTTCGACTCATCGGGGCGTGATACGTTGATAGTGCCGTCTTTAAAATCAACCTTTATCTGTGGAACTAATGTGCGCTCAAGTGTTCCCTTGGGACCCTTGACGACAATGTGGTTGTTCTCGTCAATGTTTATTTCAACACCGGCAGGAACGGTAATGGGCTTTAAACCAATTCTAGACATTTCAAAACCTCCTTACCAAACAAACGCCAGGACTTCGCCGCCAACATGCTCTTTGCGAGCCTGCTTGTCAGTCATAACGCCCTTGGAAGTGGAGATGATTGCAATGCCGAGGCCACGGAGAACGCGGGGAAGCTCGTCAGCACCTGCATAAACGCGCAGGCCGGGCTTGGATACGCGGCGGAGGCCCTGAATTGCCTTTTCTTTGCCAGGGAGGTACTTTAAAGTGATGCGGATGATGCCCTGAGTACCGTCATCAATAATCTGGTAATTGCTGATGTATCCTTCGTTCTGAAGAATCTCTGCGATTGCCTTTTTCATCTTTGATGCAGGAACATCAACTGTTTCGTGTTTTGCATTGCCGGCGTTGCGGATACGAGTCAGCATATCGGCAATAGGATCTGTGATCTGCATTAATTTGATCTCCTTCTTTAGAGTTACCGCTCATCTAAGCGGTTTCAGTGGCGAGGTTCTTTGTCAATACATGATTGACCAAAGCCTTTCGTCAGCGGTTTTCTCCGGGCGGTTTCCCGCCCGGAATCTATAAAGAGCTTACTTAGAAGCTTGCTTTACGAACGCCGGGAATCTGTCCCTTATAGGCCAGTTCACGGAAGCATATACGGCAGATGCCGTAGTTGCGGAGGTATGCATGGGGGCGGCCGCAGATTTTGCAGCGGTTGTACTTGCGTGTTGAGTACTTTGCAGGAGCCTGCTGTTTAAGTATCATAGCTGTTTTTGCCATTTTTCAGTTCCTCCTTAATTTGCGAACGGAGCACCGAGGAGCTTAAGAAGCTCACGTGCCTCTTCGTCGGTCTTCGCGGTGGTTGTAATTGCAATGTTCATGCCGCGGAGCTTTTCAATCTTGTCGTACTCAATTTCCGGGAAAATAATCTGTTCCTTAAGTCCAAGGCTGTAGTTGCCTCTTCCGTCAAAGGCTTCAGAGCTGATTCCGCGGAAGTCACGAACACGGGGGAGTGCTATGTTGAACAGACGGTCCAGGAACTCCCACATACGGTCCTGACGAAGTGTTACCTTAACGCCAACGTGCATTCCTTCACGGAGCTTGAAGTTTGCAACGCTCTTCTTTGCAACAGTTGCAACTGCGTGCTGACCTGTGATTGCGCTGATATCTTTAATAACAGCTTCAAGAGCTTTTGCATTATCCTTGCAGTCGCCGCATCCGACAGAGACAACTATCTTGTCGATACGGGGAATCTGCATGGTTGATTTGTACTGGAACTGCTTCATGAGTGCAGGAGCAACTTCCTTATTGTACTTATCTTTCATGGTAGGCATAGTCAGTTATCTCCTTTCTCATATTTCTGCGCCGCACTTCTTGCAGACGCGGACCTTGCCGTCCTTGCCCATCTTGTGACCGGCGCGTGTGGCTTTGCCGCATTTCGGGCAAACCAGTTCTACTTTTGATGCGTAAAGGGGAGTCTCAACTTTAATGATTCCGCCCTCTTCGCCCTGCTTCTGGGCTTTCTTGTGCTTGGTTGCAACATTGATGCCTTCGACTACGACTTTACCAGTCTTCGGCATTGCAACAAGGACCTTGCCCTGCTTGCCCTTGTCCTTACCGGACAGAACAACGACCTTATCGTCTTTTTTAATATTCATTCCGGTAACCTCCTCAAATTACTTCGGGAGCAAGGGAGAGGATCTTCATGTATTCTTTTTCACGAAGTTCTCTTGCTACTGGTCCAAAGATACGGGTTCCGCGGGGGTTCTTATCACCTTCGTTGATAAGAACAGCTGCGTTCTCGTCAAATCTTACATATGTTCCGTCGGCACGACGTACGGGCTTTGCTGTACGAACGATAACTGCGCGGACAACGTCACCCTTCTTTACCTGGCCGCCCGGAGCTGCCTTACGGACAGAAGCGACTACAACGTCACCGATGCTGCCGTATTTACGACCTGAACCGCCAAGAATGCGGATGGTCTTAAGTTCCTTAGCGCCGGTATTGTCAGCAACTTTCAAATAGGTTTCTTCCTGTATCATTTACGGCGCCTCCTTACTTAGCTTTCTCTACGATTTCAACCACACGCCATCTCTTGTCCTTGGAAAGCGGTCTGGTCTCCATCACGCGAACGATATCGCCGACATGGCATTCATTGTTTTCGTCATGTGCCTTGAGACGGTATGTTCTTCCGATAATCTTCTTGTAGGTCTTGTGGGCTACACGGTCTTCGACAGTGACGACAACCGTCTTGTCCATCTTGTCTGACACTACCTTACCTACGCGGACCTTACGGGAAGTAGTTCTTAATTCATCCATTTTTACTTACCTCCTCAATTCTGCTTCTCGCGCAGAACGGTCTTTACGCGAGCGATATCACGACGGGTTGTGGAAATCTTGGTGGGGTTGTCGAGGTGATTGGTGGCATGCTGCATACGGAGCATGAACAAATCCTTCTTGAGGTCTATGAGCTTGCTTTCGAGCTCTTCAACTGAAAGGTTACGTATATCATTTGCCTTCATCTTATTCAACCTCTCCTTCCTTAGCTTCCTTCTTGACAATCTTTGTCTTTATCGGGAGCTTGTGGCTGGCGAGACGAAGAGCCTCGCGTGCGGTCTCTTCGGGAACGCCTGCGATCTCAAACATTACTCTGCCGGGTTTTACGACTGATACCCAGTACTCAGGTGAACCTTTACCGGAACCCATACGGGTTTCTGCAGGCTTTGCAGTAACGGGCTTGTCAGGGAAAATCTTTATCCAAACCTGTCCACCACGCTTGGTGTAACGGGTCATTGCAATACGTGCGGCTTCAATCTGGTTGGATTTGATCCAGCCCGGCTCAACAGCCTGAAGGCCCCACTCGCCGTAGGTAACAACGTTGCCGCGGGTTGCTTTACCCTTCATACGGCCGCGCTGAACTCTGCGGTACTTAACTCTTTTAGGCATTAACATTAGTCGTTGCCTCCTTCCTGTGCAGGTGCCGGAGCAGCTGCGCGAGGTGCGCGACGGTCACCGTTGTTGCGGTTGAAATTGCCGCGGTTGTTGTCTCTGTTGAAGTTTCCGCGACGATCTCCGTTTGCACGGCGGTCTCCACGACGGTCACCGCGGTTGTTGCGGCGATCCTGTGCTCCGCGGGAAAGATCCATTGTACGCGGTGTTGTGCGCAGTGTCTGGGAAAGGACTTCTCCTTTGTATATCCAGACCTTGATTCCGATACGGCCGTAAGTTGTGCTTGCTTCTGCAAAGCCATAGTCGATATCTGCACGGATGGTCTGAAGAGGAATGGTTCCTTCATGATATGTCTCACTACGTGCAATTTCTGCTCCGCCGAGACGTCCGCTGCACTTGATTTTAATTCCGCGTGCGCCCATTCTCATTGCTCTGCCCATGGCATTCTTCATGGCACGGCGGAAGCCGATACGCTTTTCAAGCTGCTGGGCAATGTTCTCTGCAACGAGCTGTGCACATGTGTCCGGAGTGCGCTCTTCAATGATGGAGATGGAAACGGGCTTTCCAATCATTGCAGCGACTTTGTTCTGAAGGTTTTCTATCTCACTGCCGCCCTTGCCGATGACAACACCGGGACGTGAGCAGTGAATGAATATCTTGACCTTTGATGAGTCGCGTTCAATTTCAATTGTGGGAACGCCGGCTGAATAAAGGGCTTTCTTTAGGTATTCGCGAATCTTGTGGTCTTCAACTATGAGATCACCGACTTTGTCTTCTCTGGCGTACCAGCGGCTGTCCCAGTCTTTGATGACGCCGACACGAAGTCCATGAGGATTAACTTTCTGTCCCATTTAATTAGCCTCCTTCCCTTAATCTCTCTCAGCCACTGCTATAGTGATGTGGCTGGTGCGTTTGTTTATGCGGTACATACGTCCCTGTGCTCTCGGCATTCCGCGCTTGAGTATCGGACCTGCGCCAACATAGGTTTCACAAACATAAAGTTTGTCAGGATCCATCTCGAAGTTGTTTTCGGCATTTGCCATTGCGCTCTTAAGGATTTTTACCATAAGCTCGCATCCGGCCTTCGGGGTGTTTTCCATAAGTGCCATTGCAACGTTTGCATCCTTGCCGCGGATCATGTTGCAGATTATCTCGACTTTACGGGGAGAAATGCGAGCGTACTTCTGCTCGGCACGGGCTATTTTCTTTTCGTCCATTTTTCTCCTCCTCACTGTGTATTGGCAGTTTTGCTGCCTGAGTGTCCACGGAATGTTCTGGTGGGAGCAAACTCTCCGAGTTTGTGGCCAACCATGTCTTCTGTGACGTATACGGGAACATGACGGCGTCCGTCATGCACAGCTATCGTGTGACCGACAAAAGACGGGAAAATTGTTGAGCTGCGGCTCCAGGTCTTAATAACCTGCTTGTTGCCGGATTTGTTCATTTCATCAACGCGCTTAAGCAGTTCAGGTGCTGCATAAGGGCCTTTTTTAATACTTCTACTCATTTACTTCCCCTCCTTACTTTGAGTTACGGCGCTTTACGATGAACTTATCTGTGCGGTTCTTTCCCTTGCGGGTCTTGTAACCGAGTGCCGGCTTACCCCAAGGAGTAACAGGGCCGGGACGGCCTATCGGGGACTTGCCTTCACCACCGCCGTGGGGGTGGTCACAGGGGTTCATAACGGAGCCGCGGACTGTAGGACGAATGCCCATATGGCGTGTACGGCCTGCTTTACCGATCTTTATGTTGGCATGTTCAATGTTGCCGACCTGACCGATTGTTGCCATGCACTCAAGGCGAACCTTGCGCATTTCTCCGCTCGGGAGACGTATTGTTGCCATACCGGCTTCCTTTGCCATGAGCTGAGCTGCATTGCCTGCGGAGCGAACGAGCTGAGCGCCCTTTCCGGGGTAAAGCTCAATGTTGTGAATAACGGTACCGACAGGGATGTTTGCAAGAGGAAGTGCGTTGCCCGGCTTGATATCTGCGTTCGGGCCGGAGATAACAACATCACCAGCTGCAAGGCCAACAGGAGCAAGAATGTAACGGCGCTCTCCGTCTGCATACTCGCAAAGTGCGATGTAAGCTGTGCGGTTCGGGTCATACTCAAGTCTGAGTACCTTTGCCTCAACATCGGGCTTGTTGCGCTTGAAGTCGATTACACGGTACTTCTGACGGTTTCCGCCGCCCTTATGGCGTACGGTAATGCGGCCATAGCTGTTGCGGCCGGCATTCTTCTTAAGAACCTCAGTAAGATTCTTTTCTGGCTTAACGTGTTTCTCAACACCATCGAAGCCGGAGACTGTCATTCCGCGACGGCCGGGGGTAGTGGGTCTGTATACTTTGATACTCATATTCAGTTACCTCCTTATACCATGCCTTCAAACAGCTCTATGTTCTTAGAGTCTGCACTGAGTTTTACTACTGCCTTTTTCCAGGAAGCGGTCTTGCCCATGGGGTATGCGCCTGTGCGCTTTGCCTTCGGGTGAACGTTTTCTGTTGTGACCTTGATAACCTTGACATCGAAAATCTCTTCAATAGCCTTCTTTATCTCGATCTTGCTTGCATTCTTTGCAACTTTGAATGCGTATTTTTTGATGTCCAAATCTTCCATGGACTGCTCGGTGATGATAGGAGCAACTACTATATCATATGCGGTCTTCATCAGGCGAACACCTCCTCAATCTTGGCGAGTGCGGCTTTGTCAACAACCATAACACCGCCGGTGAGAATCATATACGGTGAGAGAATGTTTGCCATAGTGGCGGAGACGCCGGCAATGTTGCGTGCGCTCTTATAAACTTTCTCGTCAGGCTTCTCAGTAACTATGAGAGCTTTTCCGTTTACGCCGATTTTCTTCAGGAACTCATTGAATGTCTTGGTCTTGATTTCCTTGACTTCAAGTCCGTCAACAACAATGATCTGCTCTTCGGCTGCCTTTGCGCTGAGTGCACTCTTGAGAGCAAGGCGTCTTACCTTCTTGTTGAGAGTGTAGCTGTAATCGCGGGGTTTCGGAGCAAAAGCTACGCCGCCGTGAGTCCATACGGGGGATCCTGCATATCCTGCACGTGCGCGGCCTGTGCCCTTCTGGCGCCAAGGCTTTTTGGTGGTGAAGTCAACTTCACCCTTTGTGAGAGCGCTCTGTGTGCCCTGACGGCAGTTTGCAAGATGATTCTTGACTGCATCATGGAGAACACTCTTGTTCGGCTCAATACCGAATATGGCTTCGGAGAGCTCGATTGTGCCGGTCTGTTTGCCGGACATGTCAAAAACTTTTGCTGTAGGCATTTATGCTGCTCTCCTTTCCTTACATGTTTCTTGCGGAGGCCTTCTGCGGGTTGATACGTGCGGAAGCCTTCTGCGGGTTGACGGATACTCCTGCATCGCCCTTCTTTGCGACATTGACCTTGGATGTATCCTTGATGTAAACTATGCTGCCCTTCGGGCCAGGAACGGCACCGCGGATAGCGATGAGGTTGAGTTCTGCATCGACCTTGACAACGTCAAGATTCTGCACAGTAACCTGCTCAACACCCATGTGGCCTGCCTGCCTCTTGCCCGGCATAATGCGGGAAGGATCTGCAGATGAGCCCATTGAACCTGCATGACGGTGAACAGGACCGCCGCCGTGGCTGGTAGGTGTACGGCCCTGGCCGTAACGTTTAATAACACCTGCGTAACCGTGGCCCTTGCTTGTTCCGGTAACGTCGACCTTGTCACCCTCAGCAAAGATGTCTGCTTTAACTACATCGCCGACTTCAAAAGTATCGGCTGTCTCAAGGCGGAATTCCTTGAGGTACTTAACCATGCCAACATCGGCCTTCTTGAGATGGCCCTGTTCAGGCTTGGAAAGCTTTTTCTCGGCTACTTCTTCATAACCGAACTGTACGGCTTTGTATCCTTCCTTCTCTTCGCTCATCTTTGCAGTTACCGTGCAGGGTCCTGCTTCAATGACGGTTACGGGAATGACTTTGCCGTTTTCGTCGAAGATCTGCGTCATACCGACCTTCTTGCCTATTATGGCTTTCTTCATTCTATTATCTCCTTTGAGTTATTGGTTACCTAGCATGGCTCTTGGCCGGAGGCTGGCAACTTGACCCGCCCTTCTTCAGGGCAAGGTTTGTCTACTTATTTAAATATGTATATCAGAGCTTGATTTCAATCTCGACACCGGCAGGAACTTCAAGGCTCATGAGAGCTTCAACAGTCTTCTGGGTGGGGCTCATGATATCAATGAGGCGCTTGTGAGTACGGCGCTCAAACTGCTCACGGCTGTCCTTGTATTTATGTACAGCGCGGAGGATTGTGACTATCTCAGTCTTTGTGGGGAGTGGGATTGGGCCGGAAACCTTAGCATCGGTACGTTTTGCCGCTTCTACTATGGTCTCTGCAGCCTTGTCGATAAGCTGGTGATCGTATGCCTTCAGGCGAATACGGATCATGTTTTTGGTTGGTGCATTTGCTGCCATTGATTATTTCTCCTTATTTTAAATAGTAGGGAGTTGAAGCCGTTGATTTCATACACACTACCGTGCGTATCAGACCAAGTCCGAAAAACAAACCGGTTTGTACCGGTCAATTTATCGCCCCTGCGATATACGCGGTGATGAACAGGGCTTCAGCCGCCCGATCGTGTGTTCCTATTCTGGGAACATCCGGACATACTCCACGGAAGTTACCTCATTATGTATTTGAGCAATCTCCCGCTTCATCGCATTGCCTGCAATTCCGCAAGCTCGTAAATAATACCAAAACAGAGCACCGAAGTCAAGCATTTTTTACAAGAAATATTCGATTTTTTCGTAGAAAATATACAACCCCAAAATGTTGGGGTTGTATGCCTATTTTTGCTATATTTTGTGTCCATTTCCGGAACATCGCACTACTTTCTACTTATTATAATATAATAGTGCTATTTGATTACGACGTTCTTGTCTCCGACTATTCTCCTCAGCTCACTGATAAGAGCATCGTGTATAATGCAGTACCCTGCAAGTTTTTTCTTTTCCTTATCGCAGTATATGATTATTCTGTCACGCCCCGGGAACATGGTGAGCAGCTTCCGTATATGTGAAAACTCGCCGCTGTTCTCGCTTTCAACTTTGACCCATAGTGCAGCGTCCTTCGGTGCGGCCTTTGCTTCGCTCTTACTTTGCACCATATCTTCACTCAGTGGCTCAATGGAATCTACCATTATCTGTGGTTCCTTTTCGTCACGCACCGAGATTTTTCCTTTAATAAGTACTGCGGCATTATCTCTGAGGTATGCACCGCCAGTATCAAGCGCTCTTTGGAAGGCAATTAGTTCGCAGTTTCCTGTATCATCCTCCAGACGTACGTAGCTCATAAGTGTGTTGTTCTTTGTTGTTCTTGTTTTTATTGACTCGATTACTCCGGCAACAACCACGTTTTGTCCGTCATAGAATCTTTCCGGTCCTGTTTCCTGCTGGAAATCATCCATGATTGTACCTATCGGTACGGCGCCGACTTTCTTAACGGCTGCGCGGTACTCATCCATCGGATGTCCGCTCAGGTAAAGACCTGTGACTTCTTTTTCCCTCGCCATAAGTTCGCGCTTTTCATACTCACCTACATCTTCAATCGGAATATGAGAATTCCGGGAAGCATCAGTATTTCCGTCACCGAAAAGATCCATCTGACCGTCGATGTTGTTCCTTGATTCCCTGTTTACAGCATCAATTATTGATGAGCATGAATTGAGAAGGGTCTTCCTTTTATATCCCATGCCGTCAAAGGCACCGGACTGAATCAGATTTTCTATTGCACGGCTGTTCATGGTCTTGCCCGGTGTACGTCTGATAAAGTCTTCAAAATCGGCAAACCGGCCGTTTGCTTCTCTTTCGCTTACCACTGCATCAACTGCGGCATGGCCTATGCTCTTGATAGCCGCCAGTCCAAATCTGAGGTCGTTTCCTTCAACGGTAAAGTCTGCACTGGACGCATTTACATCCGGCGGGAGAAGCTTTATTCCCATCTCACGGCACTCTGAAATATACACCGACACCTTGCCCGAATTCCCGAGAACCGATGTAATAAGAGCTGCCATGTATTCCTGTGGATAATGCTTCTTCATATAGGCTGTACGATAGGCAACTATGGCATAGCTTACAGCATGTGCCTTGTTGAATGCGTAGCTGGCAAAATCCAGTATCTCGTCATAGATACTGTTGGCGGTTGCCTCATCGACTCCGTTCGCTACAGCACCCGGGATATTTCTTTCAGCATCGCCGTAGACAAACGCTTTTCTCTCCGCATCAATTACGGCATGCTTTTTCTTGCTCATCGCACGGCGGATATTATCCGCCTGTCCAAGCGAAAACCCTGCCAGTGACTGGAAAATTTTGATAACCTGCTCCTGATATACTATGCACCCATAGGTGACTTCAAGTATCGGACGGAGCATTTCATGCTTGTATCTTATTTTTTCCGGATGCTGCGAATATTCGATAAATCTGGGTATTGACTCCATTGGTCCTGGTCTGTAAAGGGCAATAATAGCCGTGATATCTTCAATGCTCTTTGCTTTTATTGCTGTACACACCCCGGTCATTCCGGCGCTCTCCATCTGGAACACTCCGCACGTCTGTCCGTTTGCAAGCATTTCAAATGTCGACGGGTCATCCTCCGGAATACTCTCCACTCTGAACCGTGCGTCTTTCTTCCTTACCATCCGCGCTGCATCCTCAAGTACCGTCAGGTTCCTCAGGCCCAGAAAATCCATCTTCAGAAGTCCGAGCTCTTCAAGCGTCGTCATCTGGTACTGGCAGACAACAGATTCATCGTTTGTCGCAAGAGGCACATACTGGTTGACCGGTTTTTCCGTAATAACAACACCGGCCGCATGGGTAGACGCATGACGCGGCATTCCTTCGAGAGCGCGTGACACATCAATGAGATTCTTTACCTTCTCATCAGCATCATACATATCCTTCAGAGGCTTTGAAATCTTTAGTGCCTCGTCTATTGTCATATTAAGAGCGTTAGGTATCTGCTTGGCAACAGCATCTGTTTCTCCATAGCTTATATTCAGTGCTCTTCCGACATCCCTGATTGCCATCTTTGCCGCCATGGTTCCGAACGTGACTATCTGCGCAACATGGTCCGTCCCGTAGAGGCGGTTCACGTAGTCAATTACTTCGCCTCTTCTGTTGACGCAGAAGTCGACGTCTATATCCGGCATTGAAACTCGTTCCGGATTTAAGAATCTTTCAAAGAAGAGTGAGTATTTTATTGGGTCTACATCCGTAATTTCAAGGCAGTAAGATACGACGCTTCCGGCAGCACTTCCTCTTCCCGGTCCTACAGGTATATTGTTCCTCTTTGCGTATCCTATAAAATCCGAGACTATCAGGAAATAGTCCACGAAGCCCATCTTTCTGATCATGGCAAGCTCGTATTCAAGCTGCTTATGAACTTCTTCGCGCCCCGGAAATCTCTTTACAAATCCCTTTTCGCAGAGTTTTTTCAGATATTCAAAACTGTCTGTTTCGCCAGCAGGTAATTTGAATTTCGGAAGATGATAATTGCCGAACTCAAAGTCAAAAGAGCACATATCGGCAATTTTGCCGGTATTGTCAAACGCATCTATTTCATCCGGGAACAATTCTCTCATCTCTATCGCGTTTTTGAGATACATCTCATTGGTTTCAAAGCGCATTCTGTTTGGTTCGTCTATTGTTTTGCCCGTCTGAATGCACATAAGGACATCCTGATAATAGGCATCGTCCTTCTCCACATAGTGCGCATCATTTGTCGCCGCCAGCGGTATACCCGTCTCGCGGCTTAGTTTTATTACGCCCTCAAACGCCCTGGTTTCTTCCTCGATTCCGTGATTCTGAATTTCGAGATAGAAATTTCCCTGTCCGAAAACTTCATTCAGTTCAAGCGCCTTTTTCTTTGCACCTTCATAGTTTCCGTCAAGAATCATTCTTGGGATTGCACCGGCAAGGCATCCCGAAAGACAGACAAGTCCCTCGCTGTGCTGTTTCAGAACTTCCCAGTCAATCCTCGGCTTAATATAGAAACCTTCAGTGAACGCGACACTGTCGAGATAGCAGAGATTGCGGTAACCCGTTTCATTTTTGCACAATAGAATCAGGTGGCTGTATCTGTTATCTATCCCGGTTTCCTTGTCAAAGCGGGTTCTGGGCGCGATATAAACTTCACAGCCGATTATAGGCTTAATTCCTGCCGCTTTACACGCTTTATAGAAGGCAACTGCGCCGTACATTACTCCGTGGTCGGTTATAGCAAGTGCCTTCTGCCCCATAGACGCGGCTTTCTGTGCCACCTTGTCTATTCTGCAAGCGCCGTCGAGGAGCGAGTATTCGCTGTGCATATGAAGATGTACAAAACTCATTTTTCTTCCTCCGGAGCCAAGCTCATAATCTTTTTAAGCCTGTGTGACAGGCAGCTTTTGCTGAGCGGCGGGTATGATAAACTCGCCAGATCAGCCAGGCTGACCTCGGGATTAGTAATCCTCAAAAGCGCCACTTCCTTTAACGGGTCCGGCAATGTATCAAGCCCGTAAACGGATGCATATCTTCTGATTGCAGCAAGCTGCTCCTGCGCCGCCGCAACCGTCTTGTCAGCGTTGGCGCTGTCGCAGTTTATCTGCCTGGTTATGGTATTGCGCATCTCCTTTTCCACTTTTGCCGTCATAACATTCATGGCGGTTGTTGAAGCACCGATTGTAGTCAGGAAGTCCGCAATCGCATCCGACTGTTTGAAATAAATCAGAGCGTTTGCACCTCGCTTTGATTCCTTGGGGGAAAAGCCCATGTCAAGCAGTATGCTCATTGTCTCTCTTGAGACGCTCTGGTGATTTGTGGATATCTCAAGGTGATACCTCTTTTCGGGATCTGTCACTGTCCCGCCCGAGAGAAACGCTCCCCTAACAAATGACACACGGCAGCATTCCTCTTCAATTACTCCAAAATTGATGTGATGAGAGACAGAGTTTGAATCTTCCTGATCAAATGCTTTTTTTATCGTTCTTATCTTCTCTCTGTCATTAATTACAAGGTTTCTCTTCCCTGTTGCGTCCTCGGGCGGAAGGGAATCAAAGCTGATGCCGAATGCCTTTTTAAAAAGCTTCGGCAGTCTTTCGGAATACTCCTTGCTTGTAGTTGTTATTTTAATTTCCTCTGGTGTGAAAGTATGGCAGTACAGAAGTGCGCCGTAGCTTTCAGCCACTGCGCAACATTTTCTGTCTGTGCCCTTGCGGCACAATTCACTTTTCGCCTCAGATGAAAAACTCACTTTTCAATATCCCTGTTTATCAGATTTGATGTCAACCCGCTTGAGTTGAGGTGTGTATTCAGCGCATTCGCAATTGCAACGCTTCTGTGCCGTCCGCCCGTGCATCCTATGGCTATTACAAGGGTCGCCTTTCCTTCTTCCTGATAGCAGGGTACAAGAAAATCTATGATGTCATTAAGCTTTTCCATAAAATCAGTTGTCTGCTTGAATGAAAAAACATATTCTGCCACCGCTCTGTCCATTCCAGAAAGAGGCCTCAATTCCTCCACGTAATACGGGTTAGGCAGGAATCTGGCATCCATAACAAGATCGGCATCTGCGGGTATCCCGTACTTGTATCCGAACGAAACCACCGAGATGTCCATGCTGGTCTTCGCCTCAGTTCCCAAAAGAACCTTCTCAAGCTTGTGCTGGAGTCTGTTCAATGGGGAATTGGATGAATCAATAATGTAATCTGCCTGTGCCTTGATTGGTTCCATGAGCTTCATTTCACGCTTTATGGCATCTTCAACAGTTTCTCCGCCTATTGCCGCCGGATGTTTGCGCCTTGTTTCCTTATAGCGGTTAATCAGCGTCCTGACATCTGCGTTCATAAAGAGAACCTTCAGATTGCAGTCCATGACCTTTAGCTCTTCAATAGTTTTCAGAAGAGTCTGTGTACCGCCTTTTTCACGTATATCCGACACAAGTGCGACCTTGTCGAATTTACCTCCTCCGGCTGCGCAGAACTCAGCAAATCGCGGCATTATTTCCGCCGGCATATTGTCGACGCAGTAGTATCCCATATCCTCAAGAACATCCGCTGCATGTGTTTTTCCGGCTCCTGAAAGGCCAGTAATAATTAGAAATTCCATCAGAACACCTTATTCCTCGGCGCTTTGGGTGTATTGTCTTCAAGTACGTAGTCCGGAGAGATGAGTATTATCTCCGGCTGAAGCGCAACTCCCTTCTTTTCATAAACAACATTCCTGACGTGATCCATCACATCATATAGGTCCTTGCTGGTCGCCTCTCCCTTGTTGATAATGAACCCTGCATGCTTTTCGCTGACCTGGGCTCCACCGACGGTATATCCCTTCAGCCCGCACTCGGCAATCAGAGCCGCAGCATAGTAACCTTCAGGCCTTTTAAATGCACTTCCGGCAGAAGGGAAGTCAAGAGGCTGTTTTTCTCTGCGCTTTTCATTGAGTTCCTTCATCTTCGCAGAAATGTCTTTTGTATCACCTTTCTCAAGACGGAACACTGCGTTTAACACTATGTCTCCGCCCTGTTCCTGAAATACAGAGTGACGGTAAGAAAACTTGCATTGCTCATTTGTAAATTCATATAATCTCTGATCTGCTACATAAAGTGTGGATACGGATTCAATAACATCCTTGAGTTCCCCGTCATAGGCGCCGGCGTTCATAATTACTCCTCCGCCAACAGTCCCCGGTATTCCGGAGGCGAACTCAAGTCCTGAAAGAGAGTTTTCCTGGGCAAATGCTGCCAGCCTTGCAAGGCTGACCCCGGCTTCTGCGTAAATCAGATTCTCGTCCAGAAGGTGAATCTCCTGGAGTTTTTCGGTGGAAATTACGATAAGCTGTGTATTTCCCTCATCGGGAAATACCACGTTCGTGCCGTTGCCAAGCATAAACGGAGCAATCTGGTTGTCCTTCAGTATGCTGCACACCTTTGACAGCGACATTATGCTCTGCGGAGCAGTGTATGCCCGCACACATCCTCCGCTTTTGAATGAGCAGTGTCTGCTCATAGGCTCGTTTTCCAGTATTTCGAGTCCAGGCAACTGTTCTTTTAATTCACTTAATGCTTTTTCAATATCCATCTATATTTGCGTCCACTTCCTTGGCAAGTTCTTCGGCTGCGTTGTATCCCATTTTTTTCTGTCTGTTGTTCATCGCTGCAAGTTCCAGAATTACTGCAAGATTTCTTCCGGGCCTTACCGGTATGGTGACTTTCGGAATAGTCACACCCAGAATTGTTTCCGTCTCATTACTCAACCCGAGTCTGTCATATGCCTTGCTTTCATCCCAGTGCTCAAGCGCCACAACAAGATTGACGTCTGTTTCCGGCTTTACGGCACCGACACCGTATATCCGCCTCACATTAATAACCCCTATCCCTCGGAGCTCCATATAGTATTGAATAAGCTTCGGCGCATTGCCCACCAGTGTATTCCGGCCAATCTGTTTAATCTCTACGGCATCGTCAGCTATAAGTCTGTGGCCTCTCTTTATGAGTTCAAGCGCGGTTTCACTCTTTCCAATACCTGAATCACCCGTCAAAAGGACTCCTTCGCCATATATCTCGACCAGAACGCCGTGCGTCGTAATACGCGGAGCCATCTGATGCTGAAGTTCGTTCAGAACCATGGCCTCAACATCGGCTGTGTTGTCCGGGTGAATGAACAATGTTCTGTCATATTTTTTTGCTGCTTCAAGGCATTCGGGGAAAATTACACATCCGTGGCATACAACAAAGCAGGGTATGTCATATGAAAAGAACATATCAAAAGCCTTTTGTCTCTTTTCATCTCCGATCGATTCAAGGTAAGTACTTTCAACTCTTCCTATTATCTGAATTCTCTTCGGATTGAAATAGTCATAAAATCCGGCTAACTGCAAAGCAGGCCTGTTAATATCCGCTACTTCAAGCTCAATTTCATCATACCTGCTTGATTTGTAGACTGGCTCCATATTAATCGCTTCTGCTATAGTCTTCAGTTTTACAGTATGCTTTTCTCTGGTCATTTTTTATCCCTCCCCGGGTTTGCCTACTTATTATAATATAATACTATTGTTTTTTTCATAAGGCAAGGCTTAACACGCAGCCTCGTGTTCGCGTGTTTAGATGCATTTTTGTACAAATCCGCGCACAAATTACGTTATTTTCATGTTTTACTCTTGAAAAGTCAGAAAACATTTAAAAAACTCTTGCATTCACATCAATCTTTTGGTAAGATAATCGAGCTGTTCGGAAAGCGGACAGATAAACACTCGCAAGGAGGTGCTTCGATTATGGCAAAGTGCCAGTTCTGCGATAAGGGCGTTACCTTCGGTATTAAGGTTTC
>R27__coassemble_95_pt1 | contig 76776 bp, 75 predicted proteins | sample R27__metabat2_high_PE_050 | metagenome-assembled genome bin R27 | reverse complement strand
CAATGGCAGTAGCATTCCTTGCGTTTTTCATGAATTAACCGGATTGTATTGCCCGGGATGCGGTTCTGGAAGAGCGGTATATGCAGCACTACACGGGAATATCAAAGAAGCTTTTCAATATAATGTCATGCTTTTTATACTAGGAATACCGGCATCTGTAGTACTGATTTATGAGTATGTCAGACTATTCATTTCCAGAAAGAAGATTCCGCCGGTTGTAGTACCACAAAAAATCGCTATTTCTCTTGTAGCAGTTATTTTTCTGTTCTTTGTGGCGAGAAATATACCGGCATTTGCCTTTCTGGCACCTTAAAAGACAAACTAAAGCTAAAATACTAAAAAAGGAGAAAGAAAATGAGTTTTTGCCCAAATTGCGGATCACAGTTAAATGATAACGATGCATTTTGCGGAAACTGTGGTTTGCCTGTCGCCCAAGCAGGTGTACAGCCGAATCAGCCAATTCAGCCGAACGTACAGACTTATGTTGCACAACGAGCAACTCATTATGAAAACGGAGGACTTATAGCCTGGTCAATAATTACTCTGTTGCTTTGCACAATTCCGGGAATCGTTGCGCTAATCAAGGCCTGCAAGATAAACGGAGATGTCACTCCCGAAGAGCAGGTTAAACTAATTTCCGACACTAAGACATGGTGCACTATCGGTACAATACTCGGTGTCATAGCAATAATTGTGACCATAGTACAGAACTACGCGTAATATAGATTATACTAAGATTCGGAGATTGAGAGCAGGCAGCGGTTACAAAATCAGCTGCCTGTTTTTTGCTGCTTGTTCCAGCTTCGAATAGCAATTAAGACAGGGCGCGCACACATGTACGTCTAAAAAAGTTTCAAAAAGTTACACATGCATATCCATGAAAAATGTCAAGAATACGGCGATTTTTACTCCAAAACATGAAAAAACAAGCAAAATATACAGCAAAAAATGAATAATAAGAACATTACGTAAACCTATAAAACGCTAATTCAGGGCTTTATTCAACAAAAAATGTTGAAAACACTGTTGAAAATGTTAAAAAATCACGGATTATTAGCTTAACAAGATGTAACTAGTATGTAATTATTCATTTTATTATGCTGAATATTCATAATTTACGTAAACCTCCATTCTCTTTACACAATTCTAAACATAGATTATAATCATTTTGATAACATATTATCCTTACAAAGAAGGTGTTGTTTTGATGAAAATTGACTTAAGCGGAGCAAAAGATTTCTACGGAGAAGAACTAGATCTTTCCGAAGCAAAGTCCGCATTTGATACTCTGGTAAACGGAACCGGAGATGGAAATGATTATATAGGCTGGCTGGATATAGCCAGAAAAATAAAGGATACTGAGCTTGACAGAATCTGTGAAGCAGCAGAAAAAATTAGACAGCGCAGCAAGGCTCTTGTGGTAATCGGAATCGGAGGTTCTTATCTCGGGGCAAAAGGCGCAATTGAATTATTAAAGCCAATCCCTGCGGATGGAGATCCGGTAATTCTTTTTGCCGGAAACGGACTTAGCCCAGACTACCTGAACGATATCCTGATAAAGCTCGGAGATAAAGATTTTGACGTTAATGTCATATCCAAATCGGGAACTACACTGGAGCCGGCAGTTTCGTTCCGCATTTTTAGGAGTCTTCTTGAGAAAAAATACGGGGATAAGGCAGACGAACACATATTCGCAACTACGGACTCAAGCCGAGGCGTTTTGAAAAATCTGGCCAATGAACATGGCTGGGAAAGCTTTGTTATCCCGGATGATGTTGGAGGAAGATACAGCGTTCTGACTGCTGTAGGACTGCTTCCTATGGCTGTTGCCGGAATTGATATTAGAAAAGTAATTGACTGCGCCATTACAGAAATGGAGACTCTTCTAAAGTACGATGATGACAACCCAGCTGTAGTATATGCCGCCGCAAGACAGCAGCTTTACAAAAAGGGATATTCTATTGAAATACTCGGATGCTATGAGCCGTCTTTCAGGTTTATGTCTGAATGGTGGAAGCAGCTATACGGAGAGAGTGAGGGAAAGGACGGAATTGGAATATTCCCGGCATCCGTTGAATTTACGGCAGATTTGCATTCTATGGGACAATACATACAGGAAGGACAGAGAATAATCTTTGAGACGATAGTCCGCTTTAACAAGGGATTGACAAGCTTTGAGATTCCGTACGAAGAGGCGAATGCCGACGGGATTAACTACATAGCCGGAAAAGATCTTTTTGAAGTTTGTGAAATAGCATCAGATGCAGTTAAAAAAGCACATATTTCCGGCGGAGTTCCTAATATACAAGTAAACTTTGAAAAACGGGATGAAGAAGGATTTGCCGAAATAGTTTGCTTCTTTGAAGTGGCTTGCGGTATTTCTGGATACATCAGCGGAGTCAACCCATTCAATCAGCCCGGAGTAGAGGCATATAAGAAGAATATGTTCAAAATGCTTGGTAAACCGGGCGCATAAGGAGGGCAGATGAGAAAGCAAATAAAATGGGATAAAAAATACCTTAACTGGGGAATTACTGCGTTTTGCGTTATTGCAGCAAGCATAGTTTTTTATATGCTTTTAAGGTATATTCCGGTTATTGGCAAATTTTTTTCCAAGACAATAAAGATTCTCTCACCTTTTATCTGGGGGCTTGTACTTACATATCTTCTTGCTCCATTGATGAGAAAACTCTCTTCAAAGATGCCGAGATGGATAGCGGTAATTATCTGCATTATCATTCTGCTCGTAGTTATTGCTGCACTGATTTACCTTATCATTCCTCAACTGTATTCAAGCATTGAAACTATAGTTGTTAATGCACCAAGTTATGCAGATACGGTAACCAAATGGATAGAAAAGGGACTTGAGAACCATCCTGAGGCTGAAAACTATGCAATGGAATGGCTGAATAAATTCAGTGATGGAATAGTTGATTTACTGAAAAATCAGGTGCTCCCTTCTCTTGGCAGTGTGGTAAGCAATGTTACAACAGGACTGTATTATGTTCTAAGAGGGATATACAATCTTGTAATCGGTATAGTGGTATCTGTATACCTTCTTGGAAATCTTGAAAAGTTTGAATCAGGCATGAGGAGACTGCTTTTCACACTGTTTTCTGTTGAGAAAGCAGAAAGAATCAGAAGTTCTCTGAAATTCATTGACAAGACATTCATGGGATTCATTACAGGAAAACTGCTTGATTCTGCAATTATCGGGCTTATCTGCTACATATTCTGCGCAATAGTAAATATCCCCTATGCACTGCTTGTTTCTGTAATTGTCGGTGTGACAAATGTTATTCCGTTCTTTGGTCCGTTTATAGGAGCTATTCCTTCGGCGCTTATTATACTGCTCGTCAGTCCGGTCAAGTGCCTCATATTCATAGTGTTCATAATTGTGCTCCAGCAGGTAGACGGCAATCTTATTGGACCGAAGATACTTGGCAACTCAATAGGAATAAACGGGTTCTGGGTAATGTTTTCAATCATTATCGGTGCCGGCTTCTTCGGCTTCTGGGGAATGCTGCTCGGAGTTCCGGTGTTTGTATGCATTTATACGGCTGTTGATAAGCTTATTACCAGAAAACTTGAAAGAAGCGACCTCCCGAAGGAGACCGCTTCATACGAAAAGCTTGATTATATAGATCCGGTCACAAGGGAAATCCATTATAAGTGACGCAGAGTGTTTTTTGCTTCAGTTAAAGCTTCAATAAAAGCATCAATATCGGTCTTGGCCGTAAACCGGCTGAGGCCGATTCTTAATGCCCCGTCAATTGTACGGCTGTCAAGACCGCAGCATTCCAGCACATGGGACCTCTTTCCCTGCTTGCAGGCACTTGACTTTGAAACGTAGATTTCTCTTGCTTCGAGATAATTCATAAGCACTTCACTTTTATAGCCGGGAAGAGAAATACTAATAATATGCGGTGCATCGCTTTGAATATAGGTGCACCCTTCAGGCAGCTGTGAGATAAGATAAGGCTTTAGATCTTCCATGGGTGTATAGGCCTTAACTGCAGCAGCAAATGCAGCTATGTTGGGCAAAGCTTCCGTACCGGCACGAAAGCCGTTTTCTTGTTCTCCACCAGCTATAAACGGCTTGAGTTTTATACCTTTTCGGATATATAATGCACCTAAGCCTTTCGGGGCATGAACTTTATGACCGGAAATTGAAATCATGTCCGCGCCAAGAGTCTTGGCCTTAAACGGAATCTTCAAAAAAGCCTGCACAGCATCAGTATGAATTAGCGCAGAAGGTGATGCTGAACGTACAGCCTTAGCTATGGAGGCGATATCATTTACGGCACCAGTTTCATTGTTGACAAGCATGAGGGAAACTAGGATGGTGTCATCCCTGAGAGCACTGGCAACATCTTCTGCCCGTATCTTTCCGGTTTCGTCGGGTAAAAGTCTTGTTACTTCAAATCCGCGTCTTTCCAGTTCATCAAAGCTCTTCCTTACCGCATCGTGCTCAACCTGTGATGTGATGACATGATTGCCATGACGTTTCATGACTTCTGCGCCGTTTATTATTGCCCAGTTGTCACTTTCAGAACCGCAGGACGTAAAAATGAGCTCGTCTTTTGAACATCCGAGCGCATCGGCAATGGTAAGCCTTGATTCGTCAAGAAGCTTTTTTGCCTGCCTTCCTTTAGTGTGTGTTGAGGAAGGATTTCCGTAGTTAATTAACATTGCATTTTTTGCAGCCTCGGCAGCTTCTTCGCAGACAGCCGTGGTCGCAGCATTATCGAGGTAGTGTTCCATGCGATACATTATAGCAACATTGGGTTGCAAAGTAAATCAATATGAAACTGCAGCAATCGAAACAATACTGAATGCCCATGACCATGTACAAGGCGAACCGGCGGATGTGATTATTGTTAACACTTGCGCTGTTACATCAGAGGCAGGGAGAAAATCGCGTCAGCTTATTAACCGGCTAAAGGGCGAAAATCCGGGTGCACTTGTCGCAGTCTGTGGTTGCTATAGCCAGCTTTCCGGAGACACGGTGGATGCAGACATAGTGTTCGGCACGAACGATAAAATCAGATTTGTGGAAGATATTGAAAAAGCCGTAAAAGAAAAGTGTGTGGATGATCCTTTCAAGAGAAGGGATTATGAGTGCCTGCCGTCGGGCGCTGTGGACGGGAGAACAAGAGCTCTTTTAAAAATTCAGGACGGGTGTGTTAATTTCTGCACATATTGCATTATCCCGTATACCAGAGGCAGGCTTCGTTCGCTTAGCATTGAAAAAATTAAAGAAGAAACAGAAAAACTATCAAGTCAGGGGTTTAATGAACTCGTCCTGACCGGAATAGAAATTGCATCATATGGTGTAGATCTTCCTGAAAAGCCCACACTGGCAGATGCGGTGGTTGCATGCGCCGAAGCATCGGGGAACATGCGTATCAGGCTCGGTTCACTCGAGCCGACAGTAGTAAATGAAGAATTCTGCAAAAAACTTGCATCATGCGGAAAAGTGTGCAGACATTTTCACCTATCGCTTCAATCGGGATGCGATAGGACATTGAAAGCAATGAACCGCAAATACACGACAGCTCAGTTTTATGATGCTGTAATTCTCCTTAGAAAGTATTTTCAAAATTGTGCGATTACATGTGATCTTATTACTGGATTTCCGGGAGAAACGGAAGAGGATTTCGAACAGACGCTAGCTTTTATTGAAAAGTGCAGTTTTTCGGATATGCACATATTTCCGTATTCCAGACGACCCGGAACAGTAGCTGACAAGATGAAGGATCAGAATACCAAGGCAGTTAAAACCGAAAGATCAAAAAGGGCACAGCTTGTACGAGACAAGATGCACAACGAATATATATCAAATTATTTGGGGAAAACAGTAAGAGTCTTGCTCGAAAACAACAGTCAGGGTCACACCGATACATATGTTTTGGTAAAAGTTGACGGAGACACGTTGCGCAATGAGTTCGCAGATGTTAGAATCGATAGAATGGAAGGAGATAATCTTCATGGAACGTGTATATAATTTCTCGGCTGGCCCAAGTGTTATGCCTTTAGAAGTGCTTGAGAGAGCCCAGAAGGAACTGGTAGATTATAACGGCATGTCGGTTATGGAGATGTCACACAGAAGCGCAGCCTTCCAGGAAATATTCGACGAGGCAAAGAATAAATTCCGAATGGCGATGAATGTGCCCGATACCCATGAAATACTTTTTCTTCAGGGCGGAGCTACACTTCAGTTCGCAGCAGTTCCCATGAACCTCATTGAAAACGGCAGTGCGGATTATGCTGTAACCGGAAACTTTTCCAAAAGGGCAGCAAAGGAAGCGGAGAAGTACGGAAAGATAAATGTAATCTACGATGGACTTTCCATACCTAAACAGCAACAGCTCAAGTTCTCAGACGATGCAAAGTATTTCTATTATTGTGCCAATAATACCGCATACGGAACGGAGTGGCACTATATTCCGGAAGCACCATGCACTTTGGCTTGTGATATGTCATCAGATATACTTACAAGAGAGGTGGATATATCAAAATACGGACTGATATTTGCCGGAGCGCAGAAGAACATGGCGCCTGCGGGTCTTACAGTTGTAATTATTGACAAAGCACTTGCAGGGAAAGAGATTCCATACACTCCGCAGATTATGAGCTATAAAACTATGATAGACCATGACTCAATGATAAACACTCCCCCATGCTGGTGTATTTATATGCTGTCTCTTACACTTGACTGGATAAGCAAACAGGGCGGTATCAAGGCCATGGATGAGCTTAAAAAGATAAGATCCGGACTATTATATGATTATCTTGACGAGAGCAAACTGTTTATCCCAAGTGCTGACAGGGAATCAAGAAGTTTTATGAATGTAACTTTCTCCACAGGAAATGCGGAGCTTGACAAAGAGTTTTCACAGGATGCTGAAAAGCATGGATTTGTGGGACTTAAGGGTTATAAACTTGTCGGCGGCATGAGAGCATCAATTTACAATGCAATGCCGGTAGAAGGCGTAGAGAAACTTGTATCCTATATGAAGGAGTTTGAAGCCAAACGTGTTTAATGTTAGAACAATGAATTCAATATCCGATATCGGTATTGACTATCTAAAAAATAAAGGCGTGAATGTCGGGAAAAAAGTTGAAAACCCTGATGCACTTCTAATTAGAAGTGCTGACATACACGGCATGGAATTTGAAGAAAATCTGGTTGCCATTGGACGTGCCGGAGCAGGATACAACAATATCCCGATTGAGGATTGCGCTGAAAAGGGCATTGTAGTATTCAACAGTCCGGGTGCAAATGCTGAAGCTGTAAAGGAACAAGTCGTGATGGCTTTAATCATGGCATCTCGTGATGTAATCGGAAGCATCGAGTATGTCAGGTCTATCGCGGACAAGGGCGACGAAATACCAGAACTGGTTGAGAAAGGTAAGAATTCATTTGCCGGTCCAGAACTAATGGATAAAACACTTGGCGTCATCGGACTCGGAGCCACAGGCGCTCTCGTTGCCAACATTGCACTTGAGTTTGGAATGACAGTATACGGATTTGACCCGTATATGTCTGTTGACAGCGCATGGAGACTCAGCCGTGAAGTCAAGAAGTGCGAAAACCTGGATGAGCTTTTTGGACTGTGCGACTACATTTCCATTAATGTGCCCTATACCGAAAGCACGGAGAATATGATTAATGCTGATGCGTTTTCTAAAATGAAAAGGGGCGTCAGAATTGTTAACGAATCCAGAGCAGAGGTCGTAAATGATGATGATATGACTGAGGCGCTTGACAAGGGCATTGTCGGAAAATATGTTACGGACTTCCCAAACAGCAAGATACTGAAAGCACCGAATGTCATTGCTTTACCGCATCTTGGCGCCTGTACACCGGAATCAGAGGAGCGCTGTGCCGAAATGGCAGCAAAAGAGATATTCGATTATCTTGAAAACGGAAACATCAAAAACAGCGTCAACCTTCCGGATGCACAGCTGTCCAGACTCGGCGTGTGCCGGCTCTGTGTTATTCACAGAAATGTTCCGAGAATGCTTACCACAATACTTGATTTTATTTCCGACAGAAACATTAACGTTGAACATATGATAAACAAACCGCGTGGCGAATATGCGTATACAATAGTTGACCTTGGTAAAAAGATTGGGCCGAAAACTGTTGAGGAGATTAGAAACCATCCGGACATCCTACGGATAAGAGTGCTATATGTTGACTGAGAAACTATATTACAAGGATTCCAAAATATATGAGTTTGACGCAACCGTCATCGCGAAAGGTGACGGTTACGTTGTTTTGGACAGAACGGCATTTTTCCCTGAAGGCGGAGGCCAAAATTCCGATACCGGATTTATCGGAGAAGCAAAGGTAAGTGACGTTCAGGAAATCGATGGGGAAATAAGGCATTTCGTTGACAAGGAAGTTGAAGGCTTTAACAGATGTGTCCTCAACAAGGAAGAAAGATGGCGTAAAATGCAGATGCATACGGGGGAACATATCATCTGTGCTGTTGCGCATAATCTTTATGGTGTGGACAACGTCGGATTTCACCTCGGTGACATTGTAACCATGGATTTGAGCGGAGAAGTTGATGTTGAGAGGATAGAGAAACTCGCGAACGAAGCGGTACGGGATAATCTGAGTATAAAGACTTATTTCCCGGATAATCTTGATTTTGAGTACAGAAGCAAACTTGAACTGACAGAAAATGTCCGAATAGTTGAAATAGAGGGACTGGATAAGTGTGCCTGCTGTGCACCGCATGTAGAAACTACGGGAGAAGTGGGACTTATTAAGGTTCTTTCATCTATGAGACACAGAGGAGGAACTAGAATAGAACTCGTCTGCGGAATGGATGCTTTTGAGTATGTCTGCCGTCTTCAGAAGCAGAATGACGGAATATCCAGACTTTTGTCGGTGCCGAGATTTGAAACACTAGAAGCGGTTGAAAAACTTTTGTCCGAAAAAGATAATCTGGCATATAGAATGAACGGCATGGAAATGAAAATAGCTCAAGGGGCGGATCTTAAGGACCCGATAGTATGTGCGGATGTAGGAGAAGATGCGCAAAGGGAACTCTGCAACCGCCTAATGGAGGTCCATGATATTGCTGCTGTTCTTTCGCGCGGAAAATATGTAATTGGATCGAAGGCAATAGATTTAAAAAAGAAAATTCAGGAAATCAATGCCAGCATCTGCGGACGTGGCGGAGGGAAAAGCGGTATGGTTATGGGAAGCTTTTCAATTTCCGAGGACGAAGCGGTAAAGAAACTTAAAGATATTTTATAAAAAAACGGAAGGGGCTGTAGCAAAATAGAACCCTAAAAATGATGGCTTGCCGACTCGAAATACTGATGAAATATATTACTGTTTTTTTATGTTTCCATGTGGTAAAATGAAAATATCAAACCAAAGAGGAGGGAATAACAATGACCAAGACAGAAAAAGAAATTGCAGATCTCCAGCAGGAATTCCAAACCGTTATGAAAAAGCTCAACAATCTCACTGAAGACGAACTGGCCTCTGTTTCCGGAGGACAGCTTAGAAGATCCGGCAATGATATCTTGAATAAAGATGGGGCCGGCGTTTTCTTCTCTCCGAATCCGGATGGAACAAACAAGGACTTCTGAGACAACAAAGCAGTATATGGAACGGTATGAGCGGACCAAACAGTATAAAGCGGTCCCGCCTCTGGAAAGCATCCATCGTGCAAGAGAGATACTATACCGCTGCGGAATACTGACCGCGGAACATCACTTCAAATACAGCAAGCCCGGGGTCAGTTCCTGCAGGGTATACATCCTTGGGGACGGATTGGATGGCACGGAATACGGAACGAATGGCAAGGGAATGGATCAGGCATATTCCCTTGCTTCTGCATATGGTGAGATGATGGAGCGTCTTTCCAACAGCATCCTCTTCCCCGCCACCTACGGCTTTGCCGGAAAGCGGAGCGGAGCTCTTAAGTATGCCGTTGCTCCGGATGAAAAGGAACTGGATAGGCAAAACATCCTCCGGTTCTCGAAAACCACCGCTCCCCTTCTCTCCCTAACGGAAAGTGAATTCGCGGATGCGGTTGAGTTCCTCTGCAGGAACGGGAAGTGCGTCTGCATCCCCTTCACCGGCGCGAAGACCGGCGAAACTGTATATATCCCGTATCTTCTCTATCGGCTCACCCACGGCTCCAATGGGATGTGCGCGGGGAACACCCGCGAGGAAGCTCTAATTCAGGGTCTGTCCGAGATTTTCGAACGGTACGCGTGCATTCTCGCGTACCGGGACGGCAAGGGCATATGTCAGCTGGATAAGGAAAGCTTCCGCGGCACCGCCGTTTACGAACGGCTCCGAAACCTAGACGAGAACGGCTATTCCACGGAAGTGCTGGATATGTCCATGGGAAGACGTCTGCCAGTAATCGGCCTCAGACTGACGGTGGACGGCACGCAGGCACGGTCGGTCCACCTGGGAGCGGACCCGAACCCGGTCACCGCATTGGAACGATGTCTAACGGAAACCTTCCAAGGAAATTCGGATGATATCAAAAAACGGTTTCACGAAGAGGACTGCGGAGCCATACCGGCGAAGGATACGGAAGCATTCCGAATCTACGAAACCGAGTTTTCGAACTATATCACAGATGGGAGCGGTCTTCTTCCCTACTGCCTCATGCGGGAAAACTTCCCTATTGCGGAGAGCTATGCACATTCCACAGGCAACAGCGATTCTGAGGATCTTGCTTATATGTTGGATGTGGCCAGAGGCTGCGGAAAGCAGGTATTCATCCGGGACGTTTCTTTTTTCTCCTTTCCAGCATACGGCATCCTGGCGGAAGGCATGTCCGTTCCGGACATTTCCCTTTCGGGCCGGCGTAATGTCACGGAGGAGAGCCTTCTGACCGCGGAACAAAAGATCCGAAACGCGGTCACACAGAGTGATTATGAACCCGTAATCTCCATGCTCCATGGAATGGAGCGGGAAATGACGGCAGAAAGATCCGTATGAAATATGCCGGTGTGCGGGGCGGGATTGGTCCCGCCGGAATGAAATTGTGTCTTCATTAGAAATGCAACTCTGATAAAATTCCAAAAAATCAGTCAAACCAGTTTGACCACATTTTTCCAACTGATATTGAAGACATTATCTCAATTTATTAATTTCAATGAAAGGTACCGCCTATTTATCGTTTACAAATATCCTTTAACAGACTTAATCTTATCTTTTGCCTTAACTTTTTGAAAACTTGACATAAAAATACTCCCTCTATAGAGACATTATTGTTTTTCGTTGTCCACTATATTGGGAGCATATCAAAAATTTGGGGGGGCAAGTAAAAATAAATATTGAAAAGAAGCGCGCTCTGGTTGCCGTCCCGGCAGTTTTCCACATTGTGGTCAAAACTGCCGATTTTTCTTGCTTCCGGGCATAAAAAAGGCCATAGCAAAAAATTTCATTTTGCTACAGCCCCTTCTATGCATTATGATTGTTCTTTTTTTGAATTCGAAGCTTTTTTGCCTTTATTATACTGCTTTCCGCGGTAACGGTTGTACTTCCTGCGGTAGTTTTTCTTCTTGCTGCTTTTCTCTTCGGCTGTTTCGGGCTTGTCAGATGGTTCAGGTTCAACGATTACTTCGGTTTTAATATCTTCAACGAAGAATGACGGAGTATTCCATGAATCTGTTTCTTCGACAACGACTGCCTCTTCTTCAGGAATATAGTTGAGCACGTGAGGAGGAATCTCCCCGTCTTTCGGCCTTCCGCCGGGTACTGATGCAACAGCTGCAGCTGGATATTCGCGTACTGTGTCGTCACTATCAAGGTCCAGTTTGACTTTTACTTTCTGTCTCAAAATATTGACATTTACTGCTGTTCCGTATCCATCTGGGGTTTCAACAAATGCCCCCTGCTTCGGAACAGTTCCGGTTAATGCTTCATAGGCTTCTTCCTCATATCTGAGACAGCACATAAGACGTCCGCATGAACCGGATATTTTAGTGGGATTGAGCGACAGATTTTGTATTTTGGCCATTTTTGTTGAAACAGAAGCAAAATCATCCAAGAACTGGCTACAGCAATACGGTCTTCCGCAAATGCCCAGTCCGCCAATCATCTTTGCCTCATCGCGTACACCTATCTGACGAAGTTCAATTCTGGTGTGAAAAACACCTGCAAGGTCTTTGACAAGCTCGCGAAAGTCAACACGCCCGTCTGAGGTAAAGAAGAAGGTAATCTTGCTGCCTTCAAAATTGCATTCAACACTTACAAGTTTCATGTCAAGTTCGTGTTCCTGAATTTTCTGCTGGCAGATATTGAAAGCCTCTTTTTCCTTGGCTTTATTGTTTTCAATTGTTTTTAAATCATCTTTTGTCGCCAAACGGACAACTGGACGCAGAGGCTGCACGACAGCGCTGTCATCAACTTCTTTTTCCGCGCTGGCGACCTCTGCAATTTCTAGGCCCTTAGAAGTCTCGACTATAACCTTCTGGCCCTCAATAAGAGCCTGCCCTTCTAAAGGAGAAAAGAAATAGTGTTTTCCGCATGGTTTAAATCTTATACTTACTACTTTAGTCATCAAATATCTCCAAAAGACCGATAATCTGTTTCACATTCACGTTTGCATCAAGGTACTTGATGCATTTTTCTAATTCTTTTTCAAGACGCATCAATGTATCGGACTTTATATCGTAATTGCCGTGTCTTTTGCACACTATATCAGCAATAAGATTGCAGGTACCGACACAAAAGTCCTTGCATTCCGATATGCTCATTTTGCTGTGTTCTTCAAGCCATCTTATGCGGCTGACGATTCCGGAGGAAAATGCATCTAGAAACTCTTCGGACAGTTCATATTCTGTGTTTGCTTCGGATGTGAGGTTAATCTCTATGCATCTTGACCTAACTGTTGGAAGAAACACTTCGGGTTTTGATGCACAAAGAATCAGAATGACGTGGGAAGGAGGCTCCTCAAGGAGCTTCAAGGCGGCATTCTGCGCAGGGATATTCATATATTCAGCATCAGCAAAAATGTACACCTTATATGCGCTCTCGTTAGGGAGAACAATGCTATCGGAAACAACATCTCTAACCTGATCAACAGTCAGCTCTGTTTTGGCACGGAAAATACTTATGATATCCGGGCACTCGAGCTTCTCGCTTCCTGTAGCCCTGCGCGCAATTTCAAGTGCTTTGTCATAGGCTCCGCTGCCAGTAATGATATATGAATGTTTAATGACCTGATTCATCTGAGCTTTTCAAGGCCAATCCTGAGGCGACGCAGAGTTTCCTCCTTGCCGAGTATCAGGCAGATTTCCACACTTCCTCCAGGAGTAACAGCTTTTCCGGCTGCAGCTATTCTGACAGGCCACATTACGACACTCTTTTTACACTGCATCTTCTCAACAAGCTTTTCCTGTGCAAGAAGAATGTTTTCTCCGGACCAGTCATCAATTGCCTCAAACTCAGGGATAATCTGCTCCAGAACTGCTTTTGAAGTGCTTAGGTCGCTCTTTGATTTCTGGTGAACGAACAGCTCTGGTGAGTATTCCGGCAAAGAATCAAAAAAGTCGACTTTTTCAGGAATGTCGGTCAAGACCTCAGTACGCTGCTGAAGAAGAGCAGCAATGGCAGAGGCATCTATTGATGGATTCTTGACAGCCTGACGGATATACGGCTCGGCCGTCTTTGCAAAATCCTCCGCAGACATGGACCTGATGTATTCAGCATTGAAGTATTTGAGCTTTTCAATGTCGAATATGGCGGGAGATTTAGAAATGTGTTCATAATGGAACACTTTCTTGAGTTCATCCATAGTGAAAATTTCCTGCTCTCCGCCGGGGCTCCAGCCAAGAAGTGCGACGTAGTTAATAATAGCATCTGTCAGATAACCTTTGCTGAGCAGATCTTCAAATGACGGGTCTCCAAGGCGCTTGGACATTTTCCTGGGTGCAAGTACGGGATTGCCGTCTGTATCCAGAACAATATTCTTATCTTCATCAAGCTTCGGCGCTGTAACCATAACAGATGAACAATGCACATATTTAGGAATATCCCATCCAAAGGATTCATAGAGGAGGTTGTATTTAGGCGCGGATGAAAGATACTCGCTTCCTCTGACAACGTGTGTAATGCCCATAAGGTGGTCATCAACAACATTTGCAAAATTGTAAGTGGGAAGACCGTCGCGTTTAATCAGAACCTGATCATCGAGTGTTTTGTTTTCCACTGTGATGTCACCGTATATTTCGTCATGGAAGGTGGTTACGCCGTCTTTGGGGATGAACTGGCGTATTACATAAGGGAGACCCGATGCGGCTTTTGCTTCGGACTCTTCCTTGGACATTGTGCGGCAGGGATCATCACCTCTGTCAAAGTCTCCGCTGTCTTCCTCGGATTCGGCCTTTTCACAGAAGCATCTGTATGCAAAACCCTTTTCTACCAGCAAATCCGCATACTGCTTGTACATGCCCATTCTTTCTGACTGAACATACGGAGCAACAGGACCGCCTATGTCCGGACCTTCGTCATGCTCAAGATGACATTCGGCCATTGTTTTATATATCACATCGGTGGCACCTTCAATGAGTCTGCCTCTGTCAGTATCCTCAATTCTAAGAATAAACTTTCCACCGTCGTGGCGTGCAATAAGATAAGTATAGAGCGCTGTGCGCAGGTTTCCTATATGCATATATCCCGTGGGTGAAGGTGCAAAACGAGTACGCACACCGCCTACGGGTATTTTCTTTTCATTTTCTTCGTAAAATCCCATAGATATTTCCCTTCTTTTTCGTCTACAATATAATAATTAAGATTTAAAGAGTTGTCAACGTCCAGATAATTCGGTATAATAACTTGGATTGCGAGGTGTTATAAATGGACGAACGCAAAATAATGTTTTCTGGCATTCAGCCTTCAGGAGACTTGCATCTGGGCAACTATCTCGGAGCAATAAAAAATTGGGTTGAAATACTTGATGACTATAACAGTTATTACTGCATTGTTGATGAGCACAGTATTACTGTGCGTCAGGACCCTGCAACTTTACGCCGGCGCTCAACAGAGCAGCTTGCACAGTATATTGCGTGCGGGCTTGATCCTGAAAGATGTACGCTTTTCATTCAGAGCCATGTCCATGAGCATGCGGAACTCGGGTGGATTCTGAACTGCTACACGATGTTCGGTGAACTGTCAAGAATGACTCAGTTCAAGGACAAGAGTGCAAAGAATGCCGACAATATTAACGGCGGATTATTCACATATCCGACACTTATGGCAGCGGATATTCTTCTATATCAGGCGCACTATGTCCCTGTCGGTGCGGACCAGAAGCAGCATGTGGAGCTTACAAGAGATATCGCAATCAGATTCAACAACCTTTACGGCGATACATTCACTGTTCCTGAACCGTATATACCTAAAGTCGGAGCAAGGATAATGAGCCTCACTAATCCGGAATCCAAGATGAGCAAGTCGGATCCGATGGGGTGCGTTCTTCTGCTTGACAAGCCAGAAGATATTTCAAGAAAATTCAAGCGTGCCATTACAGATTCAGATACTGAGAACTGCGTACGCTATGATCCGGATAACAAACCCGGAGTTTCAAACCTCATGAGCATCTACTCGTCCGTTACCGGAAAGTCATACGATGAAATTGAAAAGGAATTTGACGGACAGGGATACGGCGTGTTTAAACCAGCAGTCGGTGATGCGGTTATTGAAAAACTGAGACCGATTCGCGAGGAAAGCGAGCGTATGATTGCCGATAAGGCTTATCTCAAGGACATTTATACAATGGGAGCAGAGAAAGCCAGTTATGCCGCGAGGAAGACACTTCGCAAGGTATGTAAAAAAATAGGATTTGTGGAGAAGCCGTTTTGAATATAATCTTAGCAATATTATTGGCAGGTGCTGTTTCATTTATAATGACGCCTATGGTAAAGCGCTTCGCTGAGTCCATCGGGGCTGTTGACGAACCTGGAGACAGACGCGTCAATACTGAGACCATACCCAGAATGGGAGGACTTGCAATTTTCTGCGGGTTTACCCTTGCAATGCTGATTTTTGCCGATCTGACAAAACAGGTTGAGGGCATATTGCTTGGAAGCCTTGTAATTGTGATAATGGGTGCGCTCGATGACATTTACAATCTCAAACCCTGGATAAAACTTCTGGCTCAGATTTGTGCAGCAACCATCTGTGTTTTGTTCGGCGTTGTTGTAAACGGCGTTTCCGGAATGGGATCTGCAGATACGGTATATATAGGCAATATTGCGGCATACTTTATTACCATAGCTTGGATAGTGGTTTCCACCAATGCAATAAATCTTATTGACGGGCTGGACGGCCTTGCATGCGGAATGAGTGCAATCTCAGCGCTTACTCTGCTAATAATCTCATTGCTGGTTTCGGAAATGAATGTAACAGTAATGTTGGGCTGTCTTCTCGGAGCATGCATAGGATTTCTTCCGTATAACTGGAACCCTGCAAAGATATTCATGGGCGATGTCGGGTCTCAGCTGCTCGGGTTTCTGCTCTCGACGATTTCACTCGTCGGTCTGTTCAAAATGCATGCATTTGTTACAATGCTTGTTCCTTTGCTGGCACTTGCTGTTCCCCTTGCAGATACATGCTTTGCATTTTTCAGAAGGATAATAAGGGGACAAAGCCCCTTCCACGCTGACAAGGGGCATTTCCATCATCGCCTTCTTGCACTCGGATTTACGCAGAGGCAGGTTGTTGTAATGCTCTACGGCGTTTCAGTATTTATGGGTATCATTGCAATAATGATGACAGGTGAGGACAGAAAAATTAGAATCTTCGGACTTCTGGCCGCATTCTTTATTGCTCTCGCCCTGGTTCTTTATGTGACTAAACTCAACCCGGCTGTCAGACGGGAACACCGCCCGAAGCCCGGCGTCGAGGGAGACGAAGACGTCAAAATATATGAGAAAGGTGATTCAAGATGAACCTTAAACTAAACTACAAGCGCACGTGTCTGATAGGCTTTGCCTTTTTTGGAATACTGCTTTTATGGCAGGTCTATGACTCATGGTGCCCGACATTTCTGACAGATATATTCTCAAGAGCATGGTACGGAATGAATTCGTATGAACTTAAGGAATGCGGTGACGCAGACAAGATTCTTAACGTACAGTGGCTTGTTGGAATAATAATGGCCTGCGACAATCTTGCAGCGCTTATACTGCTTCCTATTTTCGGTTCCCTTTCGGACAAAACGGTTACTCCAATCGGAAAACGTATGCCGTATATTCTGACTGGTACCCTGGTAGCAGCAATTGCCTTCCCGTTTGTGCCGCTCTTCTTCCATAAGGGAAATATTCCCGGAATGGTTATCACAATGGGTATAGTTCTTATTTTCATGATGATGTACCGCAACCCCGCAGTTGCTCTTATGCCGGATATTACACCAAAGCCCCTTCGCGCAAAGGCAAACGGCATAATAAACATTATGGGCTATCTCGGCGGAGCATTTGCAACTGTTCTCGGAATATTCTGTGTGCTTTCAAATTACATCAAATCACCGGATGCCGAGAGAAATCTGTGGACAATTGAAATACCATTCCTTGTTGCGTCTGTTCTTATGGTTATCTCTGCATTTGTCCTTTATTGCACAATTAAGGAGAATAAACTAGCAGAAGAACTCAAGGATGAGATGGAAGAGGGCGAAAAGCTCGCAGCCATTGAAACACCTGTAGATGATGACAAGCCGATGAGCGATGCCAACAAGAAGATGCTTTTCGCTATTCTCGGCGCGGAGTTCCTCTGGTTTATGGCAGATAATGCCATAGGCACATACATCGGAAACTACGTCATTTACTATCTCAATGCCGCCTCCAGCGGAACAATGATTCTAACAATAGTCGGAGGACTTGCTTCCGTAGTCGGTTTTGCAATTGCCGGAGGAATTGCGGACAAAATAGGACGCAAATGGACTATCTGTACTGGTCTCTTTATTTCCGTGGTTGCAGTTTTCATTATGTGCTTTGTATCTCCAACAGGAGTTACCAATGCAAAAGGCGACTATACAATGCCTGTTATCCTTTATGCAGTATGGGCGATAAAGGGATTCGGAATGGCACTTGTACACAACTGCTCATTCCCGATGGTTGTTGAGCTTAGCTCATCAAAGACAATTGGAAAATTTACCGGTTTTTACTACACAGCATCCATGTCTGCACAGACGATTACACCAATCCTTCTCGGACTCGTGTTCAAACAGACGCGCGCATGGAGAGCACTTCCTGTTTATGCGACTATTCTCCTCTGCCTCAGCGCTGTGGTATTCTCACTTCTTGTTAAGAATATCAAAGCTCACAAGGTGGAAAATACTACTGGAATAGAAGCACTTGGAGCAGACGACTAAGAGTTGACTAAAAAGTATATCGGAGACCGGGGTTTTTATAAAAGGCTTTTTGCCATCATGACCCCGGTCCTTATTCAAAATGTAATAACTAATTTTGTTTCCCTTCTTGACAACATCATGGTTGGGCGTGTCGGAACCGAGCCGATGAGCGGGGTTGCGATAGTAAATCAACTGCTGTTTGTGTTCAACCTCTGTATTTTCGGAGGTCTGGCCGGTGCCGGAATCTTCACAGCACAATACTTTGGCAAGGGAGACGATGAAGGGGTAAAAAACACCATGCGCGCCAAGGCATGGATTGTTACTGTGATTCTTGCCGTCGCTCTTTTTATCTTACTGAGATTCGGTGAGAATCTGATAATGCTCTTTATCCATGAAGGCGAGGACAATTTGAACCTGGCAGATACACTCGGCTATGCCAAAAAGTATTTGAGGATTGTACTTTTTCAGATGCCGATGTTTGCCCTGCTCATGGTGTACTCATCCACACTTCGTGAGACAAGCCGCACCAAGCTGCCTATGACGGCCGGAATAGTAGCCGTATTTGTGAACCTGATTGGAAATTATGTTCTTATATACGGCAAATTCGGAGCACCTAAACTCGGCGTTGAAGGGGCGGCAATTGCAACGGTTGCGGCAAGATTTGTGGAGATGGTAATATGTATCTCCGGTTCCAAATTTCATGGCGTCTGGCGTACAATTAAGGTCCCGTCAGAGCTTGCCGGGAAAATTGTTGTAAAAGGTCTTCCGCTGATGTTCAACGAGTTTTTCTGGAGTGCCGGAATGACCACGCTGAATCAGCTGATTAGCCGACGCGGACTGGAGGTAGTTTCGGCGGAAAACATTGCCTCTACAGTATCCAATCTCTTTTTCTGCGCATTCTTTGCCATGGGCACGACTATATCCATTTTGGTCGGGCAGGATCTGGGTTCGGGAGACTTTGACAAGGCAATTGACGATGACAGAAAGCTGATTGCATTTTCAGTAGCTTTTTCTGCTGCAGTTGCGATTGTGATGGCTGCGGTGGCGCCGCTGTTTCCGAGAGTGTACAATACTACGGAAATAGTTAAAAAGCTTGCCTCACAGATGATAATTGTTAATGCAGTCATGATGCCGGCGAATGCATTTACCAACAGCGCCTTCTTTACACTCAGAGCCGGAGGAAAGGTCTGGGTAACAGCGCTGTATGACAGCGTATATCTGTGGGTCCTGGCAATTCCCCTGACTTTGGCGCTGGTTAAACTCACGGCTCTTTCCGCCATTGTGATATATTCCATATCGTATGGTGTTGATTTGATAAAATGCGTATTCGGATTCATCCTAGTCAGAAGCGGAATCTGGATAAACAATCTCGTATCGGAGGGTTAGTTCATGGCAGGTTGGCTCAATTCAGCTTTTTCCGGATATGATCATGCAATACTGAGTTTTGCACATAAGCTGGGATGCGGGTTCCTAACATTTCTTTGTAAACTGATTACATTTCTTGGAGAAAAGGGAATTATCTTTTTCATACTCGCTCTTGCTCTTATGTGCTTTTCCAGAACAAGAAAGTTCGGAATATGTCTTTTCGGCGCTGTCGCGTGCGGAGCGCTTATAACTAATATCATTCTAAAGGACACAGTCGAGAGAGTGAGACCCTATCTTGCGGACAGCACCTACTATCAGTGGTGGGAGGCTATCAAGGCACCGGAAGAAGATGGCTTTTCCTTCCCTTCCGGACATGCTACTGCAGCTGCTGCCGGCATGACGGCTATCTGCCTGATGAAAGGTAAAAAATGGATAGTGCCTTCTGTGATATGGGTTTTGCTAATGATGTTTGCAAGAAACTACCTAATGGCACACTACCCTTCAGATGTTCTTTTTGGAGCGCTGATTGGTGTTGCCTCGGGCTTTGTTGCCTGGTATATAACGCAGGCAATATACATTTTTCTTAAAAATAACAGAGATAAAAAATGGGCGGAGGCAATCCTTGAATGTGATGTGCCTATTCCGGACAAAGTTTTTGATTCCGTTAAGGGCGTCTTCGGCTCAGTTGCTTCTGTTTTTAACAATGCCGGTATTTCCAGATCCGGTAATGGCTATGTAGGAAAGCACGAGAAAAGATAACTGGCTGTACAGACATGCTGTAAGGAAACTGTTGATGGAAAACGTTATTAAAGCAATAGACAAAGAAAGTCCTCTTTCCGGTAAAGCCAATATAGGCGATACTCTCATATCTATTAATGGTAATGTAATCAGAGATGTTCTGGATTATAAGTACTTTGCATATGACGAGAGCCTTGAGGTCGAACTGTCCTCGGGCACATTCCATGTAGATAAGGCAGAAGGCGGAGATCTTGGACTGGACTTTGAGAGCTATCTGATGGATACCCCGAAAGCATGTGCCAACAACTGCATATTCTGCTTTATTGATCAACTTCCCAATGGCATGAGAAAGACAATGTACTTCAAGGATGATGACACGCGTCTTTCATTTCTGCTTGGAAACTATATTACTTTAACAAACCTGAGCGACCGGGAAATAAAGCGTATTATTGATCTTCATATAAGCCCTGTAAATGTCTCGGTTCATACAACTAACCCAGATCTTCGCTGCATGATGCTCGGGAATAAAAATGCCGGTAAGGGTCTTGATATAATGAAGACTTTTGCCGAAAATGGCATTGTAATGAACTGCCAGGTTGTCTGCTGCCCGGGAATCAATGATGGTACGGAACTTGAAAGGACCATGAAAGACCTTTCTGAGATGTACCCGGGAGTAAACAGCGTTTCCATAGTTCCTGTTGGCCTGACGAAATACCGTGACGGACTTCCGGAGCTTGAAGCATTTACAGAAAAAACAGCAGCGGAAACTATAGACCAGGTGGAAAGATTTTCCGAAGGCTGTATGAACAAGTATGGAAGCAGAATATTTTACTGTTCTGATGAGCTATATATAAAGGCAAAAAAAGAAATCCCCGATGATTCCTTTTACGAAGATTATCCGCAGCTTGAGAATGGTGTAGGAATGATCAGACTTCTTGAATCAGAGTTTAAGTCTGCACTGCAGCTCAGTGACGGAAAACCGCACTATGCATCAATTGCATGCGGCGTCTCGGTTGCGCCATATATGGAAAGACTTGTTGACCTTGCAAGGGAACATTACGGAGATTTCAATTTTAATGTCTTTCCGATAGTGAATGATTTTTTTGGAAATAGTGTTAATGTTTCCGGACTGATAACCGGGAAGGATCTAATTAACCAGCTAAAAGGCAAAGACCTCGGAGAATTCCTCCTGATATCCCAGAATATGATTAGAAGGGAAGAACGGGATTTTCTTGATGATGTAAAGATGGAAGACGCTGAGAAGGAACTCGGTGTCTCAGTACATGCAGTGGAACAGGACGGCTTTGCTCTTCTTGATGCCATGTGCGGAGAATTTAACGGAGAAATAGAGAGAAAATATGGCGAATAAACCACTGGTTGCCATTGTGGGGCGACCGAATGTCGGAAAATCTATGCTGTTCAACCGATTGGTAGGTCAGCGCCTGTCAATTGTTGAGGATACTCCGGGCGTTACACGGGACAGACTTTATGCTGAGTGTGAATGGTGCGGAAAGACATTCAACATAGTTGATACTGGCGGCATAGAACCGAATACAGACAACGAAATACTAAGCTTTATGCGCGAACAAGCACAGATAGCTATTGACTCCTCGGATGTGATTATCTTTGTTACAGACCTCAGGACTGGTGTAACGGCTGCCGACAAAGAGGTTGCCAAGATGCTCAAAAAGGCAAAGAAACCGGTGGTGCTGGCGGTAAATAAAGCAGATTCAACCGGTGCAACGGATTCGGGAGTATATGAGTTCTATTCACTCGGACTCGGCGATCCGATTCCTGTTTCTGCTGTCCACGGACATGGGACGGGTGATCTTCTTGATGAATGTGTCCGGAATTTCCCGGAAACAGACACTGAGGATGAAGATGAGGAAATTATTAAAGTTGCCGTCATAGGCAAGCCGAATGTTGGCAAGAGCTCGCTGATTAACCAGATACTCGGCGAAAAGCGTGTTATTGTATCGGATGTCGCAGGCACGACAAGAGATGCCGTTGACACTTATTTTGAAAACAAGTACGGAAAGTACATGTTTATTGATACGGCCGGAATTAGAAGAAAAAGCAAGGTCGAAGAACGTGTCGAAAAGTTTTCAGTAATGAGGGCGCAGCTTGCCATAGAACGTGCAGATGTTTGCATTATCATGATTGATGCTCGTGATGGCGTAACCGAACAGGATACAAAGATAGCTGGCCTTGCACACGAAGCGGGAAAAGCATCAATAGTAGCGGTAAACAAATGGGACCTGGTGGAAAAGGAAACAGGAACTATGGAAAACATGAGGAAAGATATTATGAGGGATCTTTCTTTTATGAGTTATGCTCCCGTTGTTTTTATTTCCGCAGCTACGGGTCAAAGGACTGAGCGTCTTTTTGAACTGATTAATTTTGCAAATGAGCAGACAAATATGCGCATTACTACAGGTATGCTCAACGATGTGTTAAGTGATGCGCAGGCGAGAGTTCAACCACCTACGGACAAGGGCAGAAGGCTGAAGATCTATTACATGACGCAGACAGGGGTAAAACCGCCGTGCTTTGTGATTTTCTGTAATAGAAAGGACCTTTTCCATTTTTCCTATCAGCGCTACATAGAGAACCAGATCCGCTCGGTGTTCGGGCTGGAGGGTACTCCGATTAATATTATTATCCGGCAGAAAGGCGAAACCCAATGATTGTTTATTGGCTGCTGGCGCTACCGACTGCAGTTATTGCGTATTACTGCGGTTCAGTATCAACGCTTGTTCTTGCAGGCAATTACATATTTCACAAAAACCTCCGCAAGCTTGGCAGAGGCAATGCTTTTTTGAGCAATTTCAAGAGAGTTTATGGAATCAAGGGAGCAGTCTACCTTCTGCTTACAGAGGCGGTTAAGGATATAGTACCTATTCTTATCGGAAGTCTTATTTTCATGTTAAAGGGACATGGTGATGTCGGAAGGGCTTTCGCAGGATTCTGTATAGTAATGGGAAGACTATGGCCGTTTAATAATTTGCGCGGGAGTCATGCGACAATGACTCTGATATTTGCCGCACTTATGACCGAAACATCTGTCGGCCTGGCTGCAGCATTTATGGTTATTGTGTTTCTTCTGTGGACCAAATACATTTCACTTGCAACGATAATGGGTGCACTCGGAGTTTTGATGTTCACAATTCTTGTTGTGGACGACAAACTGATTATGATTCTCATGATACTCACCGCCACGGCGGTATTAATAAAACATATCCCGTCAATCAAACGACTGATTAAGGGAAAAGAGCAGAAATACAGTTTCGAAACAGATTTACTGTATAAGCTGGATGAAAAATTCTGATGGAAAAAAAGAAAAGCAAGAAAAATATATTAATTGCGATTTCTCTTGCAATGGTACTGATTGCATCTATCCTAATTCTTGGCGCAATGTATGCTGAGGAGCGTCAGGAAAAGGTTCAGCTTGACAGAGAACTTGCATGCAGCGAAATGGAGCTATACCTCAGAAGGTATTCTTCTGAAAAACGTGCAGAACTTGCTCTGGCTGAACAGGAAAGGCATGATGAGGAGATATCCCTTAGAGCATCACTTCAGGAAGCAATGATAGAAAAAGACAGAGAGGATCTGCTTGTTCTTGTAAATTCCTGGAATCCGGTTCCGGAAGACTTCGTTGCCCGGATTGTTAAAATCGGGAGACGCGGCATTGATGAAGACATGTTTCTTGATGAGAGAGCAGCAACGGCTCTTTGCAATATGATTTCTGACTGCAGGGCGGCGGGAAACAGGCCGGTTCCCATTTCAGCATTCAGAACGCGCGAGTATCAGCAGAAGCTTTTTGACAATAAGGTATTAAGAGAAATAGAAAACGGCGTCTGGCCCGAATATGCCCCGACTACAGCTGCACAGTCAGTAGCAGTTCCGGGAACCAGTGAGCACGAAATCGGACTTGCCGTAGATATTATTGACGATCTTTATCAGGATCTTGACTACAACCAGCAATGGACTGGTACCCAGCAGTGGCTTATGCAGCACTGCACTGAATATGGGTTTATTCTAAGATACCCGGTCGATTCTCAGGAGAAAACCGGAGTTATATTTGAGCCGTGGCATTATCGCTATGTCGGAAAAGAAATGGCGAGTGAATATGCACTTTCATCGGCTGGAACATTTGAGGAATTCCTATCCGGGAGGTGATTCAATTGGAAAACATCATCTATGATGAACTCATCGACAAAAAGACGGATGAGCTCCATGAACTGCTGGATGACAAGAATATGAAGCAGCTCAAGCAGCGAATGCAGGAAATGAATGAATTCGACGTTGCTGAATTTTTGAGCGAAATCGAAGACAACAGAATGCCTATGGTTTTCCGATTGTTGCCCAAGGATATGGCTGCAGATGTTTTTGCAAATTTTGAAGCGCCTGAGCAGGAGCGTATTATCAATTCGCTTACTGACTCGGAACTGAAGCGAATAATTGAAGACCTGTACGTTGACGATGCTGTTGACATGATGGGTGAACTGCCGGCAAATGTTGTAAAGCGTGTAATGCGCATTGCCACACCGGCAACCAGAAATATTATCAACGAATACCTCAGATACCCTGAAGACAGCGCAGGAAGCATAATGACTTCCGAGTATGTCGATCTTAAGAAATACATGAGTGTCGGCGAGGCGCTTGCTAAAATAAGAAGAGTCGGCGAAAACAAGGAAACGATTTACGTCTGTTTTGTAACGTCATCCAGCAGAAAACTGGAAGGAATTGTTACGGTCAAGGACCTCCTTCTTGCAAAGGATGAGCAGATTGTAGAAGACCTGATGGATCCGAATGTTATTTACGCGACAACCACAGAGGACCAGAAGGACGTTTCAGAAAAATTCTCGGACTATGACCTTATCGCTATGCCCGTTGTCGATACCGAGGGAAGACTTGTCGGAATAGTAACCGTTGACGATATCATCGACGTTATGGAAGACGAGGCTACGGAAGACATCGAAAAGATGGCTGCTATGCTGCCTTCCGACAAACCGTACGACAGAATGAGTACATGGGATATATGGAAGAACAGAATCCCATGGCTTATGTTCTTGATGCTCAGCGCAACGTTTACTTCCTTGATTCTTACCCATTTTGAGGATAAGCTGGCGGCTCAGAGTGCTCTTATTGCATTTATTCCTATGCTCATGGGAACGGGCGGAAACTCCGGAGCACAGGCTTCCACATCTGTCATCCGTGCAATATCCCTCGGAGATGTTACACCGGGAGATGTCCTGAAGGTTATGTGGAAGGAATGGCGTGTAAGCCTTTTGTGCGGCGTCTCACTTGCAGCAGTAAACTTTTTGAAGATGCTGCTGATTGACGGAAAGCTTCTCGGAAACAGCGGAGTTACAATTGAGGTTGCACTTGTTGTATCCCTGTCAATTGTTTTCATCGTAATGTTTGCCAAAGTTGTCGGTTCCCTGCTTCCTATCGCAGCGGAAAAGATAGGCCTCGACCCTGCGGTTATGGCTAACCCGCTTATCTCCACCATTACAGATGCGGTCTCGCTTCTGATCTATTTTCAAATAGCAAGGACAGTTATGAACTTCTGATGGATTTATCAACACTATTTTCAAAGTATGCCTTATTCATGATACTTATTGCCTTTGGATATCTCATGTCATCCAAAGGCATACTTACTGATGGATTCAATAAGGGACTAGGTAGAATACTTATTCTGTTTTTCGTACCTGCAAGCGTGATTAATTCAGTGCTCGGAGACAGACCGGCGATAGGTAACTCCCAGCTTGTCACAGCAATTGCACTGCTGTTTTTAGCGGTTGTTGTATGTTACATTATTGCCTTTATATACAGCAGGCTACGAAGCAAGGTGAAAGGATCCTCCGGAGACAGTGCTGTAACGGAGCTGCTTATGGCAGTGACAAACAATCTGTTTATCGGACTTCCGGTAATGACAGCCTTTTTTGGAGATGCTTCAGCCTTCTATATGGGGCTGAGCTGTATTCCGTTCAATATCATGCTGTTTTCTTACGGCGTATGGCGTCTGAAGGGCGGAAAAGAGAAAATCAGGATAAAGGATGTTTTCAACTCCTGCTTTATCAGCAGTTTGGTTGCCCTTCTGATTTTTGCCATGAAAATCCGCGTTCCCGCTATTGTTTCAGAAATAGTTGGACCATTAAGCTCGGTTACCGTCCCCATGTCTATGCTTCTCATTGGTTCTACTATGGGAAAGAGCAATCCGTTCAGCGAACTGGCAAAAGGAGAAACCTGGATTTTCCTGTTTTTCCGTCTGATTGTGTCAGCTCTGGTAGTGTTTTCAATAATAAGTGCGTTATCGGATAACAGAATGATTATCGCAACTTGCACGGTTCTGGCAGGATGCCCGTGCGGAATCATGGTTACGACACTGGCGCTGCAATACGGACACGATGCACAGTACACGTCAAAGCTGATAACCAGCAGCACACTGGTCTCTCTCGTAACACTTCCGCTTCTTTTGATGATTCTGTTTTGAATAAGACAGCTTTCTGTTGACAAACAGATGGCGTGACAATATAATACGTTTGACCTATAAAGAGTGCGCGAGGGACAAGCCCTGAGACCGCACAGCAACCACCCTGAACCGGGGAAAGGTGCTAAAGCTTGTATGATGGGGAATCAGATTATTAAACCCCGTCTTTTGACGGGGTTTTAGTTTGCCCCGAGAAAGGAAAAAAACATGGCGAATTATCTATTTACTTCCGAATCAGTTACGGAAGGACATCCCGACAAAATCTGTGATCAGATTTCAGATGCGGTCCTGGACGAAATAATAGCAAAGGATCCTAACGCGCGAGTCGCCTGCGAAACGACTGTTTCTACAGGCCTCATTCACATAATGGGTGAAATTACTACCAGTTGCTATGTGGATATCCCCAAAATTGCGCGTGAGGTTGTACGCGAAATCGGATATGACAGAGCAAAATACGGGTTTGACTGCGATACTTGCGGAATAATCACAAATATTGACGAACAGTCAAGCGATATTGCAATGGGGACAAATGATGAAATTGGCGGAGCAGGAGATCAGGGTATGATGTTCGGATATGCCTGCGATGAAACTAAAGAATACATGCCTCTTGCTATTTCTCTCTCCCACAGACTCGCAAAAAAGCTTGCAGAGATAAGAAAAGATGGTACAGTCAAATATCTGCGTCCTGACGGCAAGACGCAAGTTACAGTGGAATATGACGAAACCGGCCGACCGGTCAGAATAGATACGATAGTTATTTCCACACAGCACAGTGAGGATGCAACACTGGATGTTATTCGCGACGACATGAAAAAATACGTTATTGACAGTGTTGTTCCAGAAGAGCTTATTGACAGTGCGACCAAAATCTATGTGAACCCGACGGGCAGGTTTGTCATTGGCGGACCTCAGGGAGACAGCGGACTCACAGGAAGAAAGATTATCGTTGATACTTACGGCGGGAGTGCTCCGCATGGTGGCGGCGCGTTTTCGGGAAAAGATCCCACAAAGGTTGACAGAAGCGCGGCATATGCGGCAAGATGGGCGGCTAAAAACGTGGTGGCGGCTAAGCTTGCCAAACGCTGCCAGATTCAGCTCGCTTATGCCATAGGAATTGCCCAGCCGGTATCGGTTCAGGTGGAGACATTTGGAACCGGAGTCGTGGATGATGCTGTTCTTTCAAAGGCTGTCAGCGAGGTATTTGACTTTACTCCTGCAGGGATAATCCGAGAGCTTGATCTCAGAAAGCCGATATACAGGAAGCTGGCTGCATATGGACACATGGGACGCGAGGACCTTGGCGTAAAGTGGGAAGAGACAAATAGAGTTGATGAACTGAAAAAGGCGGTCGGGATATGAGTATCATAAAAGACGCTTCATTATATGAAAGCGGAGAAATGAAAATAAACTGGGTTGAAAGAAACATGCCTGTGCTTCGCTCAATCTATGAGGAGTTTCTGGTAACAAAACCGTTTGCGGGACTGAAGGTGGCTCTTTCTGTTCATCTGGAGGCGAAAACCGCTTACCTATGCCTCGCAATGCAGGCAGGCGGAGCCGAAATGTATGTAACCGGATCCAATCCGCTTTCAACGCAGGACGACGTTGCGGCAGCTCTTGTCAATGCGGGGATGGAAGTCTTTGCCAAGTGGAACTGCTCGATGGAAGAATATGAAAATAATCTGCGCGAAGTGCTGAAGGTCGGACCGAATATCATCATAGATGATGGAGGGGATCTTGTTCATCTTATGCACACCGAGTTTAAGGATCTTATTCCGAATGTTATCGGCGGATGTGAAGAGACAACTACGGGAATACACCGTCTCAAGGCAATGGCTTCAAGGGGTGAGCTTCAGTTCCCGATGATTATGGTCAATGACGCGGACTGCAAGCATATGTTTGACAACCGTTACGGAACAGGCCAGAGCGTTTGGGACGGAATAATGAGAACAACAAACCTCGTGGTTGCCGGAAAGTATGTTGTGGTTTCCGGATACGGCTGGTGCGGCAAGGGCGTTTCTATGAGAGCAAAGGGCCTCGGCGCCAAGGTCATAGTAACCGAGACAGATCCAATCAGAGCGCTTGAAGCCGTGATGGACGGATATGAAGTTATGCCCATGAAGGAAGCAGCAAAAATCGGCGACATATTCTGTACCGTGACGGGATGCCGGGATATTATTTCCCGTGAACATTTTGAACTGCTTAAAGACGGAGCTATTCTTTCAAATGCCGGTCACTTTGATGTGGAAGTAAATATGGATGAACTGCGTGAACTGGCAGTTTCCAGCTATGATGCCAGATTCAATATAAAAGGTTATGTGCTTCCGAACAACAGAACGGTGTTTGTTATTGCCGATGGAAGACTTGTAAACCTCGCAGCCGGAGATGGACATCCGGCTGAGATTATGGACATGAGCTTTGCTATTCAGGCACTTTGTGTACAGTATCTGACCAACAACAAACTCGAAAAGGGCGTTGTCCCGGTTCCGAGAGAAATTGACAACGAGGTCGCCAGACGCAAGCTCAAAGGAATGGGAATAGAAATAGATGCCATGAGCGACAAACAGAAGGATTATCTGAACAGTTGAGCAGCTACGACAGAGACAAGTGGATATATGTTCCGGACTATTACACAAACTACCGTTATATACTGGGAACCCGAGGCGAAAATGCTCTAATATGCATAGGGATAAACCCGTCTACTGCGGAGCCGGACAATCTAGACAATACGCTGAAAAGCGTAGAGCGTATTGCTAAGGGAAACGGATATGACAGCTTTATAATGTTTAACGTATATGCGCAAAGAGCCACAGATCCTAATGATATGGATAAGAAGCTCAATGGAAAGCTTCACGATGAAAATATGAAGGCGTTTGACGATTTGCTGTCTTCATATGATAAACCGGCATTATGGGCGGCTTGGGGAACGATTATTAAAAAAAGAGACTATCTCATTCCGTGCCTGAAGGATATGGTGGAAATTGGGAAAAAACATAATGCTGTCTGGCTCTGTGCAGGAAAATGTTCAAAAGAGGGGCATCCCCATCATCCGCTATATTTAAGAAAAGACGAAATAGTCTATCCGTTTGATGTTGACAATTACATAACTCAGCAATGAATAGAGTACAGCCCTGAATACAGGACTGTACTTTTTTTCAGGTATTAGTTTTTCGTGGTAAAATGACGAATCCACGGATACGTTGTTTTGAGCACGTTGTGTTATTTGCACAAAAAAGAGGGCATAGGAGCATAAATAAACGATGAATTTTGGATGCACCTACAATTAACTTGCTTGACTTTTTGATGTATTATTTAGGTACAATGGGAAGTAGATAGTTTTCTCACGCAAGCTTTTTTTTTAACATTCTTTGTTAAATTATTATCATACTAGCAGTACAGGAAGGCAGAATATGAAAGTTGATTTTATTGAAACTGTGCTCAGAGATGCCAATCAGTCTCTAATGGCAACGAGGATGCCGTCAAGAGATTTTATAGACATTCTTGACACAATGGATCGTGCAGGCTATTACGCAGTGGAATGCTGGGGAGGAGCAACCTTTGACTCATGCATCAGGTTTTTGGACGAGGACCCCTGGGATAGACTCCGCATTCTGAGAAGCCATTTTCAGAATACCAGGCTGCAGATGCTGTTAAGAGGCCAGAACATACTGGGCTATAAGCATTACCCGGATGACATCGTGAGGCTTTTCGTTGCAAAAGCAGTTGAAAACGGCATTGACATTGTACGTGTTTTTGATGCCTTGAATGACCCTCTTAATCTGAAAACCGCAATTGATGAAACCAAAAAGAGAGGTGCTGAGGCTCAGGGAACAATATGCTATACAAGAAGCCCGATTCACACGCTTGAAAAATATGCAGAGCTTGCCAAACAGCTTCTCGATATGGGATGTGATTCTATCTGTATCAAAGATATGGCCGGAATTATGACTCCTAAAGATGCATATGACCTTGTCAAGGTAGTAAAAGAGGAGACTGCCCTTCCTGTCCAGATTCATACTCATTGTACTACCGGATTAGCACCGCTTACTCTGCTGAAGGCTATAGAAGCTGGTGCAGACAGAGTTGATACGGCGATATCATGCTTCTCGGGGGGCACATCGCAGTTTGCAACAGAAAGTCTGGCATTTGCGCTTGAAGACATGGGATATGAACCTACACTCGATTTTGATACTCTTCATGAAATCAACGAATTCTTCAGACCCTTAAAAAAGAAGGCAATTGAAGACGGGCTTACAAGTACCTATGTAATGGGAACGGAAACCAATGCACTTATTTATCAGGTCCCGGGCGGTATGCTTTCAAATCTGCAGGCGAATTTACGTGATATGAATGCGTCAGATAAACTGCAGCAGGTACTGGAGGAGGTGCCTAGGGTAAGAGAGGATATGGGATATCCTCCGCTCGTAACACCATCTTCTCAGATTACAGGAGGACAGGCAGTTGCAAACGTTCTCACAGGTGAAAGATATAAAGTTGTTTCTAAAGAGATGAAAGCATATTTCAGGGGTGAATATGGTCACGCTCCCGGAAAGATTAACGAGGAGATACAGAAGAAGGTACTCAACGGAGCAGAGCCGATTACATGCCGTCCTGCAGATCTTCTTGAGCCTGGCTTTGAGATAGCAAAAGAAGAGATAGGACCACTTGCTCACTCTGATGAAGATGTGCTGACCTATGCTCTGTTTCCCGAGCATGGACGTGAATTTCTCGAAAAGAGAGAAGTACGTGAGGTTATTCAAAGGTATCCGTCTTCAGCAAAAATAGTTGTACAGGAATGGACTGAGGAGGAAGGCTAATGGTTCAGACTTTGAGTGGGAACTGGTGGCTGTGGCTCGTACCGCTTTTCCTGATAAGTCTTGCGGTAATGATACCGGCATCGCTTTCAGAACTCGGCTTTGTCAAGAGGAAGAAAAAGACTGGTGAGGATGTTGCAGTAGTGAAAGACAGTACTACTGCGGATACAGCAGAAAGCGCGGATGACAATCTAATCGAAATCATTCTTATGGCAGCAGCTGCCTATTATTATTCAAATGCAAATTTCGGAGGAGATAAAATGAAAAATCTTAAGATAACTGTTAACGGGAAAACATATGATGTTAAAGTTGAAGAGGAAAATACACCTCGCGAGTACACTCCGAGATTTTCACCTTCAAAGGCAGCAGAGCCGTCAGCTGCCCCAAAGGCAGAGACGGTTGTTACTCCCAAGGAAGAAAAACCGGCCATTGAAGTTTCTGGTAGCAATGTAAAAGCTGCAAGTGCCGAAGGCATAAAGGTTGAAGCACCTATGGCAGGCAGAGTCGTGGAAATAACTGCTGATGTCGGTACGCATGTAAAGGCTGGCGATACTATTATTGTCATGGAAGCAATGAAGCTCCAGAGCGAAATCTGCGCCGAGTGCGACGGAACAGTCAAAGAAATACTTGTTAAAGAAAAACAGGATATTACGACTGGCGAAGTGGTCGCAATAATAGGATAAGGAGTGCACTATGGCAGAAGTATGGCTGCTGACGCTTCAGATTGCGCTGATGGCGTTTGTCCTTTGCACTGCAACTGCGGTCCTGATTACTCTGATAAGAATAATACTCCGCAGAATAACACGCGGCAAAGGAGAAGATAAATGAATATATCTATGCTGTTTCAGGGCATTGCCACGTTGTTTGAGGTGGATACCGTTACGGCTGTTACGCGCGTAGGACTAATCGTTTTAGGAGTTGTGCTTATTATACTCGGCTCCAAAAATGTACTGGAACCACTGATTATGGTCCCGATGGGATTCGGTATGATAGCAATAAACTGCGCCGTTTTGTATGTGTCCGCGACTCAGATAGGCAACATTTTTGTTAATCCTATGCTTACCGATGCTTCAGAGATAATGGATGCAATGCAGGTGGATTTCCTGCAGCCGATTTATACGCTTACATTTTCAAACGGACTGATTGCATGTCTGGTATTTCTTGGAATAGGCGTTATGACGGATGTGAGCTGCGTTCTAGCCTATCCGTTTACGAGCATGCTTATTGCATTTTGCGCGGAACTCGGCACGATGCTGGTTTTCCCGATAGCAGTATCCATGGGATTTCTTCCGCAGGAAGCGGCTTCAATTGCACTGATAGGAGGGGCGGACGGACCAATGGTCTTGTTCTCATCCTTGATAATGGCAAAGGATCTTTTTGTTCCGATTACCATTGTGGCATACCTGTATCTTAGCCTTACATACGGCGGATACCCGTTCCTCGTAAGGCTCCTTATTCCCAAGGAACTGCGTGGAATCAAGCCCGACAGAGATGACAGAGTAGAGAAGGTAACAAGCGGTGAAAAACTGGCTTTTGCTGTAGCGGCATGCTTGCTGCTCTGCCTGCTGTTTCCTGTTGCCGCTCCCCTTTTCATGAGTTTCTTCCTGGGCGTTGCCATAAGAGAGGCCGGTATAAGCAAGTATGTTAAACTTCTAGAGGATACGGTACTGTACGTGTCGACGTTCTTCCTCGGATTGCTGCTCGGAGTGCTCTGCGATGCATCTACTATTCTTGACCCGGCAGTTTTGAAGCTGCTTGTTCTCGGAATGCTTGCTCTTCTTATCTCCGGTATAGGGGGAATACTAGGCGGATACATTGTATACTTTATGAGCAAGAGAAAATTCAACCCTACTATCGGAATCGCCGGAGTATCATGTGTTCCTACTACGGCTAAGGTTGCTCAGAAGGAAGTTACGCATGTTAACAAGCAGGCAATAGTACTGCCTTATGCACTCGCGGCAAATGTCAGCGGAGTAATAACGACGGCAATATTTACAGGTCTGTATGTTTCTTTCCTGACATGATTCCGATTGAAGAAAAACTTATCAGAAGTCTGCTCAAAGAAGAATACAGTGATTTAGATATTCTCTTATATGACAGCATTTCCTCAACTAATGATATGGCTAAGGAAATTGCAAAATCCGGAGTAAATAACAGAACACTTTTAATTGCAAATCAGCAGTTGTCTGGAAGAGGGACGAAAGGAAGAAGCTTCTTTTCACCTGAGGGTGGAGTATATTTTACGTTACTGGATCAATACTCTCCGAAAACTGATACATTAACTGTTATTACACCGATTGCTGCTGTATCCGCTGCGGATGCAATTGAGGAAATCAGCGGTAAGAACGCAGATATAAAATGGGTAAATGATATACTCATCTCTGGGAAAAAAGTATGCGGGATTCTCTGCGAATCATTGCATTCAGGAAAGCACTGTCATACAATAACTGGAGTCGGTGCAAATGTATATCCGACTGAGAATTCGTTTCCGGAAGAATTAAGACAAACTGCGGCATGCATTTGTGATATGAATGCACCGGAAGGACAGCGCGAGCGCTTCATAGCACTGTTTTTGAACAGCTATCTCGGATATACGGGAACGAACGAGCATAAATCTGTGCACGACAAGTATGAAGAAAAACTGTTCCTTGCCGGAAAAGAAGCCCAGGTAATTCAATCGGATCAAAGCCAAATCGTGCAAATAATAGGCATTGACGATGAATTTAAACTGGTAATTCAATATGAAGATGGAGTGACAGAAAAGCTGTTAAGCGATGAAGTCACCATACAAAACAGAACAAATAATATTCTTATAATAAAAGAAGGACAAACCTATGGCAGAGATTAATCTTGAAAAATATGGTATTACGGGAGTTAAGGAAGTAATACACAATCCATCGTACGAGCAGCTTTTTGCCGACGAGATGCAGCCGGGACTTGAAGGCTACGAAAAGGGAGTTGTTACCGAATTTGGTGCCGTCAATGTAATGACCGGAGTCTACACTGGACGTTCGCCAAAGGACAAGTACCTTGTTTTAGACAATAATTCAAAGGACACAGTCTGGTGGACAAGCGATGAATACAAGAACGACAACCACCCGATGAGTGAAGAGACCTGGGATATTGTGAAGGACATCGCAAAGAAGGAACTCTGCGGGAAGAAGCTTTATGTAATGGATGCATACTGCGGAGCAAACAAGGATACGCGCATGGCTATCCGGTTCATTATGGAAGTCGCATGGCAGGCACATTTTGTAAAGAACATGTTTATCCGTCCTTCAGACGAGGAACTTGAAAACTTTGAGCCGGACTTTGTGGTATATACCGCTTCAAAGGCTAAGGTTGACAATTATGAGCAGCTCGGCCTGAATTCCGAAACATGCGTTGCCTTCAACATTACAAGCCGCGAGCAGGTTATTATCAATACATGGTATGGCGGCGAAATGAAGAAGGGTATGTTCTCAATGATGAATTACTATCTTCCGCTTAAAGGGATAGCATCCATGCACTGCTCAGCCAATACCGACATGAACGGAGAAAACACTGCAATATTCTTCGGCCTTTCAGGAACAGGAAAAACAACCCTTTCTACCGATCCAAAACGTCTGCTTATCGGAGACGACGAACACGGCTGGGATGATAACGGGGTATTTAACTTTGAAGGCGGATGCTATGCAAAAGTAATTAATCTGGACAAGGATTCCGAACCGGATATTTATAATGCCATCAAGAGAAATGCACTTCTTGAAAATGTTACTGTCGATGAAAACGGAAAAGTTGACTTCGCAGATAAGAGCGTAACAGAAAATACCAGAGTATCCTACCCGATAGAGCATATTAAGAATATCGTAAGACCTGTATCAGCAGCACCTGCGGCGAAAAACGTGATTTTCCTGTCGGCAGATGCTTTCGGAGTTCTGCCTCCGGTTTCTATCCTTACACCAGAGCAGACCAAGTATTATTTCCTCTCCGGCTTTACTGCAAAGCTTGCGGGAACCGAGCGCGGAATTACTGAGCCTACCCCGACATTTTCATCCTGCTTCGGACAGGCATTCCTGGAACTTCATCCTACCAAGTATGCATCTGAATTGGTAAGAAAGATGGAAATCAGCGGTGCAAAAGCTTATCTTGTCAACACGGGTTGGAACGGTACAGGCAAGAGAATTTCTATTAAGGATACGCGTGGAATAATTGACGCTATTCTGAATGGTGACATCCTTGGTGCTGAAACTAAAATAATACCGTACTTCAATCTTGAAGTTCCGACTGCACTCAACGGAGTGGACAGCGGGATACTTGACCCGAGAGACACATATTCCGATCCTTCTGCATGGGAGGAAAAGGCAAAAGATCTGGCGGGAAGATTTGTAAAGAACTTTGTAAAGTATGAAGGAAACGAGGAAGGTAAGGCGCTTGTTTCTGCCGGACCTCAGGTGTAATTTAGACTAAGTTTTTTCATTTGATATAGTATAGAAAATAGAGAGATCAGTTTTTCTGATCTCTCTATTTTTTAGATATCCTGTCGAAAAGCCGTGACAATTTAGTCTTTGTGTTTTACGGGCAGCCAGATGGCACTGTGATAGTCAGGGTCTGTTTTTTCGCCGTTGATGCAGTCATACCATTCAATAGAGGCATTACCGTCAAGCTCATATTCCGGGTTGCCCGGCAACCACTCGTTGAATATTTGCGTATTCAATGATTGAAGGGTCTCGGGAATCGGACCTACACAGTTAAATACAGCCCACTCACCTGCAGGGAACTCATACAACGCCATCCCATCGGGCACATCACCACCCGTATATTTGCCTGCAATCAGATAACGGAAACGGTTGCCGCCGATATCATCTACACAAACAGCATACTCGCCAATGCAGTTTTCAATAAGAGCTTTCTCGTAGGCATTAGCCGGCGGATTGCCGGCATAGACATTAGCAGCATACTTTTCACATATTTCATCCCAGAACTTGGGTATCTCTGTATATGAGTCCTCCATGGAAAACTCTTTCTGAAAACCAATCAGTTTAAGCCCGAACATCCTTGTAATCTTATAATCCATTTGAAATCCTCCTTGTAAATTGATCTGAATACTCAACGGAAGAAAGGTACGGAATGCACTTCCAGCACGGACTGCGGACGGAGTAGCTCCGTGAAAACGTGTAAAAGCCTTTGTAAAGCTTTCAGGCGTCTCATAACATGCATCAAGAGCAATATCAAGTATGGTTCTGTCCGTTTCTTTCAGCTCAAGTGCCGCGAGATAAAGACGGCGGTTCCGCAAATATTCGGATACGGAAAATCCTGTCATTACGGCAAATCCCTTCTGAAAAAGATACGGGGAAAGGGCAACTTGCTCAGCCACATCCTGCGCACAGATGTTTTCTGAAATGTGCTCTTCCATAAATGTTATTGAACTTCTGACAGCTGTCAGCCACTCCATAGCATTGTACTCCCTTCGTCTGTATATCAAGAGTATATTCAAATGAGGTTAGCAAATCTTGTCATTTCTTGCACAGATTTGTCTTGAAGAATGCCAGCCCAGAATTAAACAAAGCAGTGCAGCATTTGAAGCTGCACTGCAGTTTGATTATAGTCACCAAGTTATTAGCCTCAGTAAGAAAATCAGTATCAGTTAAGTATTCTTCTTGCCTCAAAACCTCTGGTTGAGTAATACCCGGAAAGTTCCGTTATTATTACACCGGTACTGGATGTTGCACTATGAATAAATTTTCCATCCCCAATATATATTCCGGAATGTCCTATGTAATTTGAGCCTGAGTAAAAACATAGAATGTCGCCGGGCTGGAGTGAAGAGGAATCAACATGGGTTCCGTTTGATGCCTGATCCTGTGCTATACGGTTTAATGTCACCCCAAAGTGGGAATAAACATAATATACAAAACCTGAACAGTCAAAGCCTGTTGAAGGATCTTTGCCGCCCCATTTGTATGGGTAGCCGAGATATTGCATTGCGTAATCCACAACTGCCTGACCATTGGCACTGCTTGAAGCTGAAGAGGTGGATGCGGGGCTCTGATAAGTTCCTTCTTTGACATACTGGGAATAAACATACCCCGTTTTCCCGTTTGCGCTTACCGCTGTCCAGTCACCCGATGTTCCGGTAATTGTAACAGCGTTTGCATAGCAGAACTCTCCGATAATTTCGGCGTCAAGTGAAGGCCCTTTTCTAAAGCGCACATTATTGCCGCTAATATATCCGGCCTTGGTAACCGCAGATGAAACTGACGAAGTTTCAGTTGCAGAGATGGTTTTGGACTCAACTGGATTAGGTGACGCTGATACAGAAGAATCGACAACTGAAGTGGTACTGCCCTGCTTAACATATTGTGTGTAGACGAAGCCATCCTTGCCGTCAATATTGCATTTGGTCCAGTCACCCGATGTTCCGGTAATTGTTAGGGATTTTCCCTTGCTGTAGGTTCCGATTATCGTGTATGAAGTCGAAGGACCTGTACGGAATCTGACGTAATCACCGTTGATATATCCAGAAGAGGAAGCGGTATCGCCACTTGTGGGGGCAGGTGAAGACGGCGCAGATGAAGGAGCAGGTGCCGGCGTGGGACTTGGCGTTTGTACTGGTGATGGGCTTGGAGTATCAGGCGCAGGGGATGTGACGGCTTGGCTTTCCGGGTTATATGACCCATATGTAATCGCGTTTCCGGAGGTGGTGGTAGCCTGATCTCCGATAACAACTATTGTGCGGCTGTTTCCGCCGGAAGATGGCTGCGTGGAGGGGGAAGTGATTTCGCTTTCCGGAGTTGCAGGAGGTGCCTGCTCGGGGGCGCTGCCTTGCTGGACGGAAGATGGCATAACAGAAAGGTACTGGCTGGAGATATAACCGCTTTCCCCATTATAAATGACGGCACTCCACTCACCTGAAGTTCCTGTAACGGTAACGGATGTACCGCGTCTAAGGCAGGCGATAACACCATAACCAAGACCAGGTCCGTTTCTGAAGTTTACGTAGTCACCGGTTACTGATGCACTGTCTGCATAAGCAGGAACGACAAGCAAAGATGCCGTCAGTAAAACAGATATTAATATTTTAGCTGTTATTCTCCGCATATTGAACAAAGGTTATTCTGTTAACCCTGAGCAAGAGCGCGGTCAAGCCATACAGATGCAACGTCGATTGCACTGTAAAGACTATCCTTCTCACTTTTTTTGACTATTCTGTCTCTTGACTTGACAGAAGGGTCAGTATACTGAAGCTGAATAGAAACCTTGCTTGCAACATCAAGGTCTTTTACTTTTTTTGTCTCAAGAATCTGCATCATGATAATATATTTGTCAGCAAATGAGCCATAATAAATCATATTATCCTTACGCTGCAGAGGATGCCCTTTATATTCAAGTGTACCTGCCATATAATACACCTCCAATTCTGTCATTAAATTGTAACATATCAACACTGTTTCGTCAATAATTAATTGACTATTACTATACCGCCTTCGGTAGGATCATTTATTACCGGAGCCGGGGTTGACTGAGAGATGATCAGTCCGGAACTTCCGGGGTCGAGATAGAAACCATCTTCATTAATCTCTGTTGCTGATGTACCGAGAAGATCTTCCTCAGTAAGGCCGAAAATACCGGTGTTTTCACCGATGTACGGGTATACAAAGCTCTTATATTCAAGCCCGTCGTGAATAGGCTGCATGACTTTTCTCCAGATACGTGCCGACGGGTTCCCGGAGGCATTGATTCGTTCCGGAGTATCAAAGCCTACCCAGACTGCGGCTACATAGTACGGTGTGCAGCCAACAAACCAGCGGTCCTTGTACTCACCAGAAGTTCCAGTTTTACCGGCAACAGGCATGTTTCTAAGATTAGCCTCTGTGCCGGTTCCGTTCTCAACTGCGTTTTCCATCATGAAGGTCATGACATGAGCGGTGTTTTCGGACCATGCCTGAATCTGCTGGGGAGAGTTGTCAAGAACTGTGTTTCCGTCCTTGTCCGTAACAAGGGTATATGTTCTAGGATATGTATATATTCCGTCGTTGACGAAAGAGCAGTAGGCGGCAGCCATCTCGCGTACCGTGATTCCGTTTGTAAGCTGTCCTAGCGCCATAGGAGCATATGAACAGTCATCCGGAACAAGGCTTGTAACACCCAGATTGTTTATCAGATAGTTGTAGCATGTCTCGGGTCCGAGTTTGTCGACAATCTGTGCAGCTACTGTGTTTAGAGAATACTGAAGCGCCTGGAAGATGGTAAGCATGCCGAAATTACCGCCGCCATCATTGCTCGGGTACCATGAAGTGCCGACAAGATGGATGTTGGGGCTGTCATTAACAATGGTTTTAGGTGTGATGTATCCGAGTTCCGTGGCCGGGCCGTATGAAGCTATCGGCTTGAAGGATGAACCTGGTGAACGCTTGGTGTCAACGGCGCGGTTTAAGCCAAAGTTGATGTTTTTCTCCCCGACGCCTCCGCTTAGTGCGACTATGCTGCCGTCATAGGGATTCATTACAACAATTGCGCTTTGAAGCTGCTGGCTGCCGCTGGCATAAGGAATTGCATTACGGTCTTGATATACCGCATCAACACTCGCCTGAATATTAGCGTTGTAGCATGAATAAATCTGGTAACCGCCGTTGAAGACAAGTGTCCTTGCAGTTGATTCGCTGATGCCCTTTTGCTTCATGAGGTCCCTTATGACATCGGCAATTACTGTTTCTTCGTAGTAACTGTAGATATCCTGGGTATACTCAACCTCAGCCGAACGGGCAAAGACCAGCTGCTCATTTACCGCAGCCTTGTATGTGGGGTAGTCAATAAAGCCCTGATTGTACATTTCGCGCAGTATGGTTTCCTGCCGTACCTTGTTGTTTTCCTCGTTGTAGAACGGGTCGTAGTAAGTGGGCTTGTTGGTAATACCCACGATGGCCGCACACTCTGCGAGTGAAAGCTCAGATACATCTTTTCCAAAGTACGTGTGAGCAGCAGTCTGAACGCCATAGCATCCCTCACCGAAATATACGGCATTCAAATACCACTCCATTATTTCTTTTTTATCGTATTTCTTCTCGAGTTCCAGTGCGCTGAATATCTCGGAAAGCTTACGCTGAACGGTGATTTCGTCTTCACCTGTAAGATTCTTGATAAGCTGCTGCGTAATTGTTGATCCGCCGTAACTGTTTTCGTTCCGTGCAAACATCTCAACAAAAGCACCGGCAGTTCTGTACCAGTCAACACCTTTATGGTCATAAAAGCGTTTATCCTCGATGGCGACGACAGCCTGCTCCATATATTCGGGTATATTCTCGTAGTCAACCCAGACACGGTTCTGCGTACCGGTGAGCGTAACAAGTGTGCGCCACTCCCCGACTGTATCGGTGTAGTAAATTGTACTTGACTGATTTAATCGGTAATCGCTTAATGAAACATCTAGTTCCGGCGTGAGACAGGTTTTTATATAAAAAGCAAATATGGTTGCAAAAATCAGCCCGGAAAGGAGAAGTATCAGGAGAAATGTGCCCAACACTTTAAAAATCACAGACATAACAGAGGATATAGCATCAAGAGATGAATCCGCGACAGCCAAAAACTTTTTACCGGCTTTCTTTGCGTTTTTTTTCTGGTCATCGGATACATTGATGTTGTTTATTATCTTCTTTGCTTTGTTTTCTTTCCTGTCGGTTCTTTTCTTGACAACAATCTGCTCGGCGTCCTCGTTACGCTGCTCGGGGTCAATATTGTCTACGTTCGGCAAGGCGGCAATCCTCCTTTCGTGAAGTGTTGGTGAAACAATGCAATCTAATTAATAATTATACCATAGCTTCTACTGCAGAAGATAGAGATACTTTAAAGAATTTGTGAATTATTGGAATGTTGCTTTATTACCAATCATGAGTTATTATCAAATACAGAAACATATGCAATGGAGGTTTTTCATTATGAGCGAAGAATACGGCAGTGACTTTATATCCGTAATAGATGAAGACGGAAACGAAATAATGCTTGAAGTAATAGATACCATGGATTATAACAACTCTTCATACGGACTTTTCCTTCCTGCAGATATGGATGAAAATGATCCTGACTACGGATGGATTATCCTCAGAATAGTTGAAGAGGACGGAGAAGAGGTCTTTGAAGACATTGAGAGCGATGATGAACTGAATGAAGTATATGAGAAGTTCATGGTTCTCATTGATGCCGAAGACGAAGAATAATTCTGCTACTTTTGTGCGTGAGCGCTTAAATGCGCAATACGGCCCATTTGGACCTACACTTATTATAAGGGATTTCGAATTGAGTCTGTGAATTGCAGGCCTCCGGTTTACCGATGTTGGAAGCAGAGAAGCAGAACTTAGAACACCCACCTGCCTTTGGCGGGTCAGATTAGGGCCGACACGGCATCTGTAGAGATCCCCCGGAATTCCGGGGGATCTTTTTCATATACGATATTACTTGTATACTCTGGGTACTCTCTTGGTGACGCTGCAAAGCAGTTCATATGGAATCGTCTGACTCGCATCAGCAAGATAAGAAATGCTTAATTTCTCACCAAACAGTTCGACTTGATCTCCTACGGAGACATCTGGGCAGTCTGTCAAATCAGCCATGCACATATCCATGCATATTGTACCGATTTGCTTTATTGGACCATGGTCAGTCAAAAAAGTACATTTATTTGATGCCAGCCTTGGCAACCCGTCTGCATAGCCTACGGCTAGAACGCCTACTCTGGTACGCTTTTCCGTTTCATATGTTCTGCCGTAACTGATTGTTGTGCCCTTCTCAAAATACTTGATTGTGCTTACGGTAGTCACAAAGCGCATACATGGCCTGAGGCCAAGTTTCCCGTCATCTCCATATCCGTATAAAAGAAGGCCCGGACGAACCATGTCAAGAGCCATTTCCGGATAACTGATTACAGCCCCGCTGTTTGCACAGTGACGGATTTCAAATTTGATTCCAAGGTCTGCAAGAGAATCTATGACGGAAGTGAAAAGAGAGAACTGCTTTAGCGTGTATTCGCGGCAGTCTTCACCTTCCGTATCGGATACGGCAAAATGAGTATAAATCCCTTCGGGATACAGATTTGGAAGATGGCAGGAGGCAGCAATGTTGTCTATCCCCTCTTCACTCATGCTTCCGCTGCATAGATATCCGAGACGACTCATGCCGGTATCCACCTTGATATGAATCCTCAGATTTTTCCCAAGCTTTTCACATTCGGCGGAGTATTCCTTTGCCTTGGCAAGGTTGGTAACGGTCTGAGTTATATTGTTATCAATAAGTTCTCTGGTGTATTCGTAAGGAGTGTGGCCGAGAATCAGTATCGGCATGGTGATGCCGCCCTCTCTTAGCTCCAGTGCCTCATCAAGGCATGACACGGCGAGATAATCTGCACCGCAACGCTGAAGCAGTTTAGAAACTTCAAGGGCACCATGGCCATATGCATCAGCCTTAACAACCCCAAGAAATTTGCATCCTTCGGGAACAGAATTCCTGATTGCACGATAGTTGTGTTCAATATTCTCAAGACTGACTTCCGCCCACGTTCTTTTCTGACGGTTATCCATAAATGCTCACCTCTTTAGAAAACGTGAATACTAGGTAATAATATCACACAAAGGGGCTAAAATCCACTTGATATTTGGCATCGTTCATGGTATTCTAGTCAAGCTATGAAAGGGAAAATAGCGGGCTTGGATTCTACAGAGAGAGAAGGCCGGAGGCTGAAAACCTTCTCAGATATCTGCCGCTTGGTTCGCCCCGGAGCTCCTGCCAATCACAGGCGTTTAAAGCGCGTTAAGCTTACTTGAGTGCGGTTCGTACAAGGACCGAATTTGGGTGGTACCACGGAAGTTATTTGCTTTCGTCCCATTATGCTGGGACGAAAGCTTTTTGTTTTTAAGGAGAGAAAAATGAAGGAAATGATGGAAAAGCTGAGAGAAACATCGCTCAAGGCAGTTCTTGAGACTACCGATGTTGAATCTCTGGAAGTCCTCAGGGTCAAGTATCTTGGAAAAAAAGGTGAATTAACAGGTATTTTGCGCCAGATGGGTTCACTCAGTGCGGAAGAGCGTCCCGTTATGGGACAGCTTGCAAACAAGCTGAGAGAAGAAATCGAAAATGCCATTGACAGCAAGAAGGAAGAGCTATCAAGCTCGCTAATGAGCAGAAAACTTGAAGCGGAAACTGTTGATGTCTCGATTCCCGGAGAAGTCGCAAGGCTTGGACACAAGCACCCCATGTACAATGTTCTCGACCAGATAAAAGAGATATTCATCGGCATGGGATTTGATGTTCTTGACGGCCCGGAGGTTGAATTAGCTGAATACAATTTCACAAAGCTGAACATTGAAGAGACACACCCGTCACGTGACTGGACTGATACATTCTACTTTACGGAAGATAGCCGGATTCTTCTGCGTACCCAGACAAGCAACATGCAGATACATGCAATGGAGACAAGAAAACCCCCAATCCGTATTATTGCTCCTGGCCGTGTTTACCGTAAGGATGAAGTGGATGCGACGCATTCCCCGATGTTCCATCAGATTGAGGGAATGGTTATAGATAAAGGGATAACTATGGCCGATCTTAAGGCTACACTTAATCTGGTAGTTGAGAAGATTTACGGAGAGGGAACGGTAACTCGTTTCCGTCCGCATCATTTCCCATTTACCGAACCTTCATGTGAGCTGGATATCCGCTGCCATAAATGCGGAGGCAAGGGATGCCCGACCTGCAAGGGAGAGGGCTGGATTGAGGTTCTTGGCTGCGGAATGGTCCACCCGAAAGTGCTTGAAGGTTGCGGAATAGATCCGAACGAGTACTCAGGCTGGGCATTCGGAATGGGACTTGAAAGGCTGGCACTCGGCGAATACAAAATTTCAGACCTGCGTCTTATTTTCGAGAATGACGTGCGGTTCCTGGAACAGTTCTGACAAGGAGGTATTAAGAAATGCAGTTATCCAGAAAATGGCTTAATGAATTTGTTGACCTCCCTCTTACCGAGGTCAACGACCACGATTATGCTGAGGCCATGTCGGTTTCCGGATCAAAAGTTGAGGTAACCGAAGACCTGAGCAAAACGATGAAAAATGTAGTAGTAGGCAAAGTGATGTCTATTGAGCGTCATCCTGACTCGGACCACATGTGGGTATGTCAGATAGATGTAGGCGACGGCAAACCCCTGCAGATTTGCACTGGTGCCCAGAATGTTAGACAGGGAGATCTTGTTCCTGTCGCACTTGATAATTCCCTTCTTCCGGGCGGTATTGAAATAAAGGCAAAGCCACTTCGTGGAGTCGAGTCTTTCGGTATGTTATGCTCAGTTAAAGAGCTCGGCATGACCACCCATGATTTTCCGTATGCCATTGAGGACGGAATACTGATTCTTGAAGGCGATTGGAAAGAGGGAGATGATGTAGCCCAGAAGATAGGACTTGATGATCATGTTGTCGAGTTCGAAATAACACCTAACCGTCCAGACTGTCTTTGCGTTATCGGACTTGCCAGAGAGACGGCAGTTACCTTCAATAAGCCTCTCAGACTTCATGAGCCCGTTGTAAAGGCAAATGCAGGCGGAAATATAGCCGACATGGCAAAGATTATAATTGAAGACGCAGACCTCTGCCCTCGCTATACAGCAAGAATGGTGAAAAACGTTAAGATTGCACCAAGCCCTGAATGGATGGCAGAGCGAATTCGCAATTCCGGAATGCGCCCGATAAACAACATAGTTGATATAACCAACTATGTTATGATTGAGTACGGACAGCCGATGCACGCCTTTGACTTTTCATGTGTCGGAGACGGAGAGATTCATGTCAGAAGAGCAAAAAGCGGAGAGACAATAAAGACGCTTGACGGAACGGAAAGAAAGCTTAGCGAGGACATGCTCTGCATATGCGACACTAAAAAACCTGTAGCGGTTGCTGGCGTAATGGGCGGTGAAAACAGCGAAATAGTCGGAGACACAGCTATGGTTCTTTTCGAGAGTGCCTGCTTCAACGGAGCTTCTGTCAGAAGAACTGCCACCGCACTTGGAATGAGAACAGATGCGTCATCACGCTTTGAAAAGGGATTGGATGTACAGAATACGCTCAAAGCTGTTAACCGTGCATGTGAATTAATAGAAATGCTTGGCTGCGGCGAAGTGGTTGAAGGAATAATAGACGTACAGCCTAAGCCCTTCATACCCACACATGTCAAACTTGAGCCGGACAAGATTAACGCTCTGCTTGGTACAGATCTAGACGAAAAGACAATGACGGATATTCTTGTAAAACTCGGTTTTGAAGTCAACGGCGACGATATCACGGTTCCATCATGGCGCGGAGACGTCAGCCACTATTCGGATATCGCAGAGGAAGTTGCAAGATTCTACGGATATAACGAGATACCTACCAAATTCTCAGGCGGAATCTCAACATGCGGCGGATTTACGAAGTCACAGAACTGCGAGCGCAGAATTGGCGAGATTCTGAGGAGTCTAGGCCTTGACGAGATTATCACATATTCTTTCATCAGTCCGACATACTATGACAAAATCAGGATGGACAAGGACTCTCCTCTGCGTGACAGCCTTAAAATTCTCAACCCGCTCGGAGAGGACACATCCATAATGAGAACCACGGTTCTTCCTTCTATGCTTGAGATTGTCACAAGAAACTACAATTACCGCAACAAGGAAGCTTATCTATATGAAATAGGTAAAATCTACCTAAAACGTGAAGATGGCCTTGCAGATGAACCGAGAATCGTGTCAATGGGAATGTACGGAGAAGGAATGAACTTCTTCAAACTTAAAGGTATAGTCGAGACAGTTGTCGAGAAGATAACAGGAGAAAAAGGAAAGTATATAGCTGAAAAGGAGAATCCTTCATATCATCCTGGCCGCTGTGCCAAGGTGTTTCTCGGTGATGACTGCATTGGAGTTTTCGGGCAGATTCATCCTGAAGTTGCCGGTAATTACGGACTTGATACAGAAGTGTTCACAGCGGAGCTGTCATTTGAAAGCCTACTTGCACATGAGCAGGAAATCGCTGTATATAAGCCGCTCCCCAGATTTCCGGCTGTGTCAAGAGACCTTGCTATTGTATGCAAAAAATCAATACCCGTTGGGGACATAGTTGAATGCATCCTTTCCGCCGGCGGAGAATTCCTCAGAGACTGCAAACCATTTGATGTATATGAGGGACACCATATAGCCGAGGGACTGAAGAGCGTTGCAGTTTCTCTGACCATGAGAGCGGATGACCGTACAATGACGGATGAGGACAGCGAGACGACAGTTAAAAAAGTACTGGATGCCCTTAAAGATAGGTTTGACGCGGTAATACGTTAATGCTATAATTTTCTCAAGATTATTTAGAAAAGGGCGGTGTTTTCCTTGGAGGATGCAACCAGAAAATTTACGGCGCTGGATTCAAAGGCGGAGATGAGAGCAACACTTGCAAGCGTATATGATGCTCTTATGGTTAAAGGATATAACCCGATTAACCAGATAGTGGGTTACATTCTTTCAGAGGACCCCACGTACATAACAAACTACAACAACGCAAGACAGCTCATCTGCAAGGTAGACAGAGACGAACTGATGCAGGAGCTTGTAAGGGCCTACCTAAACAAATAAAGCGTAACCCCGGTTTCAACCGGGGTTTTTTTACAGTATGTTTCTGACAGATTCTAAACAACTGAATATTGCCAAAACATTTGAATGCGGACAATGCTTCAGATGGAATGCAGACGAAAATGGCGTATATCATACCTATAACGCGGATGTTTACGAGGAGAATTCCAAAGTATACATTGAAAGTGACAAAGACTTGGAATACTGGGTGAGTTACTTTGACCTTGATGAGGATTATGAGCAGTATAATGACATCTTCGATTCGATTGACTACCTGAAAAAGTGCCGTGAATACGGACAGGGAATCAGAATACTTCGACAGGATCCGTTCGAAGCACTGATTTCTTTCATTATTTCACAGTGCAACAATATACCGAGAATAAAGGGGATAGTTGAAACGCTGTGCAAGGGCGGCCCATTCCCGGATGCTTGCTGCCTTAAAGATATGGATTTGACCGATTTGCACGCCGGGTACAGAACTCCGTATATTCTTAATGCGGCAAGAGAAGTCTCGGATGGAACGCTTAAGCTTGACTCACTTAGAACCTGTTCATATGAGGAAGCCAAGAACAGACTATTACAGCTCAACGGCGTTGGTGAAAAGGTCGCCAATTGCGCAGTGCTTTACGGGCTCCATCATATGGAAGCATTTCCAGTGGATGTCTGGATGAAAAGAGCTTTGAAGGAAAATTTCCCTGCAAATTTTGATCCGAAATCGCTGGGACCTTTTGCGGGACTTGCCCAGCAGTATATTTTTTATTATGCAAGACAGACAGCAACTGACTCCCGCTGAGGAGAAAAAGATAACAAAAAGCAAGGTTGAAAAATATCTTGAAATGTATGAACCTCTCTTCTGCCGTGAAAAGCCGAAGATAAGGTATCAGAAGATGAAGACGAGATGGGGATCATGCCGCCCGACGGTGCCGGGCATGACATTCAACACCTTTCTTGCTTATACACCGGATGAATGTGTTGAGTATGTGGTTGTGCATGAACTGGCACACTTTAAGCAGCTTAACCATTCAAAGGATTTTTATGCCGAGGTTTCGGCGGTGCTGCCTGATTACAAGGCCAGACGAAAAGAACTCAAAAAATACGAGGAGCTGATAAGAAATGCCTATAGCAGTAGTGGGAACAACGTTCGTAGACATAAAAGGTTTTCCCTTCGACAACTATATTCCCGCTGGTAGAAATGCAGGGAAAGTTGAATTTATTCACGGCGGTGTCGGAAGAAATGTCGCTGAGGATATAGCCAACATAGAGCTAAGGCCTATTTATGTATCAATGGTCGATGATACTCCACAAGGCTATGATGTAATCAGAAAACTAAAGAATCACAAGGTTAATACCGACTATATTGTTGAGTCTCCTGACGGAATGGGAATATGGCTTGCAGTTTTCAACGAGACCGGAGATGTAGCCGGTGCTATTTCCAAACGACCCAATATGCGCCCGCTTGAGAATCTGATTAATGAAAAAGGCGACGAAATATTTGCCGGGTGTGACAGCATTGTCATAGAGATAGATCTTGACAAGGAGATAGTTAAATCCGTATTCAGATTTGCGGAGAAGTATTCTAAAAAGGTATATGCAGTCGTTGCTAACATGTCAATTGCAACGGAAAGACGAGATTTCATCAAAAAGACGGATTGCTTTATCTGCAATTCTCAGGAAGCCGGGATACTCTTTGTTGATGATTTTGAGTCAAAGAGCATTGAAGAACTGCCGGATATTCTGTATGAAAAAATACTTGCTGCTGAAATACAATCAATGGTAATAACACTCGGTGAGCAGGGCTCAATATATGCAGAAATAAACGGAAACAGGGGATATTTTCCGGCAAATCGCGTTAATGTGCGAGATACAACTGGAGCCGGAGATGCTTTCTGCGCCGGAGTATCTGCAGGACTGACATATGGGAAGAATCTTCGCGATGCCGTGGAAATCGGTACGAGACTTGCTTCGTCTGTAATAGTTGTTGAAGAAAATGTCTGCCCGAGATTTCTGCCCAAGGAACTAGGAATAGATGTGGACTGTTCCAAAATAACGCCTGTTTTCTACGGGCAGGATGATATTGTGAAATGATATGGCTTTTCGGCGCAGTAGCCGGAACGGCAGACCTTCGGGCCTGCTATGTGTAATAAGGAAACAAAGGTTAGATAGTAATGGTTCGTTCATCCGGAATATTATTGGCTATTAGCTCTTTGCCGTCACCTTACGGAATAGGTACGCTTGGCAAAGAGGCATATAGATTTGTGGATTTTCTAAAAGCAGCGGGACAGAAATACTGGCAGATTCTACCGCTCGGTCCGACATCTTACGGCGACAGTCCGTATACTTCACCCTCAATGTTTGCAGGGAATCCGTATTTCATTGACCTTGATATGCTTGCCGAGGAAGGGCTCATTTATGATGAAGACCTGAAAGGCATAGACTGGGGTAAAGACAGAACAAAGGTCGACTATGGGAAAATATACGAAAACCGCTTTAATGTGCTGAGGAAAGCATTCGGCCGCGCAAGGGACAAGTATACGGACGAGATAAGCAGTTTCTGCTGCGAAAATGAACGCTGGCTTAAAGACTATGCTCTTTATATGGCCGTAAAATCGCATTTTGATATGAAAGCATGGACTGAGTGGCCTGACGAAATCCGTACCAGAAACATCGAAGCACTGGAAAAGTATTCGCTTCTTCTTAAAGACGATGTGGATTTCTGGATTTTCACGCAGTACATGTTTTTCAAACAGTGGAATGCATTAAGAGCTTATGCACAAGATCAGGGTATACAGTTTATTGGTGATGTGCCCATCTATGTTGCAATGGACAGCGCCGATGTATGGTCCGAACCGCACTTTTTCCAGCTGGATGACCAGTGCATTCCAAAGAATGTAGCCGGAGTGCCGCCGGATGACTTTACCGCGGACGGGCAGCTTTGGGGAAATCCGCTGTATGACTACGATGCAATGAGAGCGGACGGCTTTGGCTGGTGGATCAGGCGCATCGACGGAGCAAAGAAGCTGTATGATGTAATACGAATTGACCACTTCAGAGGGTTCGAAAGCTACTGGGCAGTTCCTTTCGGAGATAAAACTGCCAAAAACGGACATTGGGAAAAAGGACCCGGGATGGATCTCGTGGGGGTGCTGACATCATGGTTCCCAGGGATCAGGTTTATCGCTGAAGATTTGGGGTATTCAACACCGGAAGTTAAAAAGCTTCTTGATGATTCAGGCCTTCCCGGAATGAAGGTTCTCGAGTTTGCTTTTGATACACGTGAAGACAGCTCATACCTTCCGCATTGCTGCATCTTCAATTCCTGCTGTTATATTGGAACTCATGATAACAATACGGTACTTGGATGGCTCGAAAGCTTATCAAAACAGGACAGACTTTTTGCGGAGAAGTATATGCATATCACGGAAGAGGAAGGCTGGCCGTATGGAATGATACGCACGGGCATGTCAACTGCCTCAGACCTTTTTGTGGTTCAAATGCAGGATTTGCTCGAGCTTGGCGCTGATGCCAGAATGAACGTTCCTGGCAACCCGCTTGGAAACTGGAAGTGGAGAATGACAAAGTACCCTTCTGCCAAAAAACTTAGAGATATTACACAGCTTTACAGAAGAATCCCAAAATGATGATAAGCGGTTGCATAACAACAAACATTAATTTTTAGATCAATTGCGCTCCGGCAAGCCGGAGCGCAATAGCTATTTGTGCTTTTTGGGGAAATAACCACCTTTTCGTGTCGTACATAAATCGTTTTGTGCCAAACATATTTATTGTTTATTTTATAAAATATATATTATATTTGTGTCAGAAACTGGACAGTATTTTGCGATTATTACGATGTTGTCTCAGACAAATGAGAGCCATAATTTTATGTTGTCCTATTTGAATTTTAGTAGTATAATGTGACAGATAAAAATTATAGGCTTAATGTTTAGTAAACAGCGGGAGATCCAATAAGCATTATTAATGCAGGGGCGAATTTGCAGCAGCGATAGGCAACTTCCTATGCCGAGCCCGTCAGCTAATCCCGTCAGCGTGAGGGAGAAGGGACATTCTATGTCCTTTTGTCTGCCGTGCTGATAACGCATGGCTTTTTTTGTGTGAGGTGCTTATGACAGTAAATTTAATCTACGGAATAGTCGCTCTTATAGCTGGAAGCCTGGTTTCCGCTGTCAACATGCTGATTTCCAAAAAGGCATTTGAAAAGAATTCGTCGTCACTATCCGGAGTTTCAACGCTGAGGTCTTTTATAAATATAGCCAGCCTTGTAGCTACATTTTTCATTTCCAGAAACTCCGGCTGCAATATAATGTTTCCGCTTGTCGGCATGGCGGTAGGTCTTACTGTTCCAACTATTTTTATGGCTCTTTCAATGGCCAAGAAAATGCAGGACAAGAAAACGGAAGAATCACCAGATAATCAGAAAGAAGATGAGGCAAAGTAATGGGTTCAATATCTGAAGTTGTAATTCCCATATTTGGAATCCTTGATGTTACCGGCGAGGTAATTATGATGTGGGTCATAATCGCTATACTTATGATTCTTTCCATAATTGTCGGTAAAAATCTAAAGGAAAGACCCGGAAAGCTGCAAAATGTAATAGAGGCAGGCATAGAATACCTTGACAACAGTTTTTCGGCTAACCTTGGAAAAGCAAGATGCAGAAAGTATTTCTGCTTTCTGGGGTCGCTCTTTATTTTCATTATCTTCGGCAACTATTCCGGACTGTTTCCGGGAGTCGGACTTACTAAGTACCTGAAGGCACCGACATCATCGCTTTCCGTAACATTCGGACTGGGAATTGTGACATTCTTAGCCCTTCAGGCATTCAGCATAAAGGCTCACGGGTTAAAGGGATATTTAAAGAGATTCGTATCACCAATGTTCTTCATGTTACCGCTTCTGATACTGGATGAAATTATTAAACCAGTTTCTCTTGCACTTCGTCTTTACGGCAATATTTTCGGCGAAGAGACAGTTACAGAACAGCTTTACGAAATTCTGCCAATAGGCGCACCGCTTATTATGATGGTGTTGTCTCTACTTTTCTGCCTGCTTCAGGCGATAGTCTTTACAACGCTCGTGTCCATCTATCTTGATGAGGCTACAGAGTTAGAAGAATAAATAAAAATTACTTTTTGGAGGAATATATTATGACACAACAGGCATGGATTGCAATCGCAGCCGCATTTACAATGACAATGAGCACAGTTTTTCCTGCTCTTGCACAGGGCAAAACCGCTGTGGCGGCAATGGAAGCAATAGCACGTCAGCCGGATGCGGCGGGTAACATCCGTTCTACCCTTATCGTATCAATGGCTCTTATGGAAGCACTGGTTATTTACGGACTTCTTATAGCATTTATGCTTATTGCAAAGATATAAGGCAAAGGACTTAAACTATGAATATTCAGATATCAGTCCTAATATGGACGATTCTGAGTTTTTGCGCACTTGCCGCCGTTTTAAACAAATTTCTTTTCAAGCCTGTCCTAAAGGTAATGGACGACAGACAAAAGAAGATCGATGATTACCAGAACGAGAAACTGGCACGGCTAAACAAGAATGAAGAACTTCGCCTTGAGGCTGAGAATCAGCGAATTGCCGCACAAAAAACGGCAATGGCCGAGGGCGAAAAAGCTGTTGAAAAGGAAAAGGCAAAAACTGCCAAGGAACTTGACAAAGCAAAGGAAAAATACGAGTCATTACTTGAGCAGCGGCGCACCGAACTTCAGAGTGAGTCGGAAACAATAGAACATGAGCTCGACGGTAAAATCGACGAGCTTGCTTTGGCATACGTTTCGGCAATTCTGTCATAAGGAGGAGCAGCATGGAATTTGTATATTCGTTGATAAACTTCATACTGCTCGCAGCCATTCTTTTCATTTTCGGAAGAAAACTGGTTTCCAATATTTTTACGGGCAGAAACAAAAGAATTAACGATGCTCTTGACGAATTGGAACAGCCGTTGCCGGAGATGTTTGTACCGAAAAAAACTGAACCGGTTTCAGATATGGCAAAGCTTGAGATCGATGGAGAAAAAGCATCACGTAAGGCAGGACTCGGTAATCTCAAGGAGCAGTACGAAAAGGAAGAGGAGAATCTCAGACTTGAAATGCTTCTGGAAACCAGAAGCCATCTCATAAGCAAGACGCTGGAACGCGCTAGAGATCTTATGCAGAGCGACAGGTTCCAAAAGGCTCTTTATGATATAGAGGATGAGCTAACCGACAGAATTCTCGAACTGATTGCGCTGACTAACGGTGACAGAGTGTATATCCAGAAATCCGGTGTACTTTATGTCACTGTTACCTCGTCATACCCGCTTTCGGACGATACAATAGAAAGGCTTAGAATCGCGACAGACCGTCTCGTTGAAGAAGCCGGAGGAAAAGCGTCGTTCCGCACTGTTGTAAACGAGGGTGATCTCAAGGGCGGATTCAGACTCAGAATTGGCGATACAATTTATGACTGCACAGTAGACAACAGGCTATACCGCCTCGAAGAGGCTCTAAATAACCTTCCTGTAAAGGAAAACGATGCAGACAGCATGCTGAAATCAATGCAGGAAGCAGTAAAAAACATTAAAATTGATGTTGATATTTTCCAGATGGGACGTGTCCTAACTGTTTCTGATGGTATATGCTGGATGGACGGACTATCCGACATCATGTACGGCGAGCTGGTTGAATTTATTGATTCGCCCAAGAAGATGTACGGTATGGTTATGGATGCCCAGTCAGACAAAATCGGATGTATCATATTCGGAAGATATGAGCACATAGAGAGTTACTCACGTGTCAGAAGACTTGACAGAATGGCTGAGGCGTCTGTCGGTGAAGAGTTGCTCGGACGTGTTATCAATCCTATCGGGGATCCGATTGACGGCAAGGGACGTATATGGGCAACAGAATCCAGACCCATTGAATGTCGTGCTCCGGCAATACCGGACAGAGAACCGGTTAACGTTCCTCTTGAGACCGGTATAAAAGCAATTGATGCACTCGTCCCTATAGGACGCGGACAGCGTGAGCTTATTATAGGTGACAGACAGACTGGTAAGTCTGCAATAGTAATTGATACAATAATTAACCAGAAAGACAAGGGCGTCTACTGTGTATATGTTGCTATCGGCCAGAAGGAAACGAGCGTTGCATCTCTTGTTTCAAAGCTTGAGACATACGGCGCAATGGACTATACGACGGTAGTGTGTGCATCTGCATCGGATTCAGCTTCTCTGCAGTATATAGCACCATTCGTAGGAACAGCCATAGCAGAATACTTCATGTATGAGGGAAAAGATGCTCTCATTATTTATGATGATCTTTCAAAGCATGCGGTTGCCTACAGAGAACTGTCACTTCTTCTTCACAGACCTTCAGGACGTGAAGCATATCCGGGAGATATTTTCTATCTTCATTCCAGACTTCTTGAGCGTTCCGCTCATCTCAACAAGGAAGCCGGAGGCGGAAGCCTGACTGCACTTCCTCTGATTGAGACACAAGCGGGAGATATATCTGCATATATCCCGACGAACGTTATTTCCATCACTGACGGACAGATATTCCTTGAAACGGACCTGTTCAATGCAGGCCAGAGGCCGGCTATCAATGTCGGACTATCGGTTTCACGTGTCGGCGGAGCTGCCCAGTCCAAGTTTATGAAACAGGTCGCATCAAACCTCAGAACAGGACTTGCACAGTACAGGGAATTTGCTGCATTTACACAATTCGGTTCAGAAGTTGATGAAGCAACCAAGAAGACACTTGCTTCAGGTGAGCGCATGATGGGAATATTGAAGCAGAATCGTTTTGAACCTATGCCCACATGGCAGCAGGCACTGCTTATCTATGCAGTTTCAAATGGCGCTGCTGATGCGTATACCGGCGAAAACATGAATCAGTTTGAAAGAGAATTTCTTAGCTGGTTCAAGGCTTCCAAATCCAGCTTATGTGAATTGCTTATGACTGGAGCCAAAATGAGTGATGAAACAAGGCAACAGGTCAACAGCGCAATAGAAGAGTTTAAACAGGTGGTTTGATGGCTAATCTTCAGCTGCTAAGAAAAAGGCTAAAAAGTATAAATGCGACAGGTGAACTGGCGTCTGCCATGAAGACTGTCGCGACGGTCAAGTATTCAAAGATTTCAAAGACGACGTCAGAATTCCGCGAGTACTCGGACGCCTGCGCCGAAATTCTGAATGTAGTTGCACCTGAAGCATTTGTAAGAGAAAAAGAACCTGTGAAGAGAAGCTGCCTGATTGTAATATCATCAAATCGCGGTTTCTGCGGGGGCTATAACAGTGAGCTCTTTAAATTTGCTGATGAGCAGATACAAAAGGAAGAATTTGAAGACGGACCTCTTCTTATCGCATGCGGCAAAAAAATCCAGTCTTATTATGAGGAAAAAGGCATAAGGGCAGTCCCGTATGAAATCTCGGATATCCCGACGCTTGAAGAGGCAAAAGCCATCACTCAGTTTGTACTGGACATATACTTAAAGGGCGAAGCGGAGAAAGTGTGTTTTGTGTATCAGAAGTTTAAGAACATGATGACACAGATTCCGACTCTTGAGCAGCTTCTTCCAAGAGATGAAGTTGATAAGAATACGCTGGAGGAGATACTGTACCTTCCTGATAGAAAAACCTTTTCCGAAACTCTTGCGTTTGATTGCCTTTCTTCACGTGTTTACGGAATACTTCTTGGATGTGCATCCGGGGCTCAGGCATCAACTGTAATTGCAATGAAGAGCGCCTGTGATAATGCGGAAGAGTCTTCTCAGCAACTGGAAATGACTATCAACCGTCTTCGTCAGGCTCAGGTTACAAACAGTGTTATTGAAACGTCGTCAGGAATGGCGGCAGCAAATATGGAGAAATAATTATGGCAAAAGGTAGTGTTGGAATAGTAGAAAGAATCAGCGGGCCGGTTGTTGACATCGTATTTCAGGAAGTCAACAACGTTCCAGATATCTTTCATGCTGTTGAAATTTCCACTAATGGTCATACAGATGTTTTTGAGTGCTTACAGCAGCTCGGAAACGGAGAAGTCAGGTGCATTGCCATGCAGTCCACAGATGGCATTTCAAGAGGAATGAAAGCAGTTGACACAGGGGCTCCGATTAGTGTTCCGGTCGGCAATGAAATGCTCGGACGTATGATTAAGGTTACCGGTGAACCGATTGACCGCGGAGAGCCTATCATAACGGAAGAAAAGTGGCCAATCCACCATTCCGCTCCGAAATATACAGAAATCGTTCCGTCGGAGGATATTCTGGAGACCGGTATCAAGGTAATAGACCTCATGACTCCTTATGCACGCGGAGGAAAAATCGGCCTTTTCGGCGGTGCCGGAGTTGGAAAAACAGTCCTGATTATGGAGCTCATACGCAACATCGCATATGAGCACAACGGATATTCTGTCTTTGCCGGAGTCGGAGAGAGATCAAGAGAAGGAAACGACCTCTGGAACGAAATGACTGAGTCCGGAGTCATAGACAAGACGGCTCTTGTTTTCGGGCAGATGAACGAAACTGCCGGCGCGCGACTCAGAGTACCTCTTGCGGGTCTTACGCTTGCAGAATATTTCAGGGAGAACTCGCACAAGGATGTACTTCTCTTTATAGACAACATATTCAGATTTACACAGGCAGGTTCAGAGGTGTCGGCACTTCTGGGAAGAATGCCTTCGGCTGTCGGTTATCAGCCGACGCTTGCCTCTGAAATGGGTATGCTTCAGGAACGAATCGTTTCCACAAAGAACGGATCCATTACATCGGTTCAGGCAATATATGTTCCTGCCGATGACCTTACGGATCCGGCTCCCGCTACGACATTTTCTCATCTTGATGCAACCACTGTTCTCAGCAGAAATATTGTTGAGCTTGGTATTTACCCCGCAGTGTCACCACTTGAATCATCGTCGCGTATGCTTGCGGAGGATATTGTTGGTAAACGCCACTATTCCACAGCTAAGGAAGTACAGAGAATACTGCAGAGATATCAGGAACTTCTGGATATTATTGCAATTCTCGGTATGGATGAACTATCCGATGAGGACAGAAAGACTGTTAACCGTGCAAGAAGAGTTCAGAGGTTCATGAGCCAGCCGTTCCACGTAGCTGAAAGCTTTACCGGAACAAAAGGTGTGTTCGTTCACACTGAGGATACCATTAAGGGATTTGAGGCAATACTCGGTGGAGATTGCGATTCCATTCCGGAGCAGGCATTTATGCTCTGCGGTGACATAGACAGTGTCTACAAAAAATCAAAAGAACTATGAGTGAACTGAAACTGAAAGTAATAACTCCGTCAGGAAGCGGAGGAGAGGTTGACTGTGACAGTGTGCATCTTGTCATGCCTGACAACTCTGAAGGCAAAGGCGGAGGAAGCATCGGCATCAGGAAGGGACATGAAAACGCACTTATTGCTCTTGACAAAGGTAGAATAGAAGCATTTGAGAACGGAAAGTGCGTATTCACGCAAGATGCAGAAGGCGGATTCGCTGTCGTAAAGAATGATGTCATAACAGTCATGACACAGGTTCAAATTAATAGAGAATAAGTAATAAAACCGGAAATGCGGATTGAAGGCATTTCCGGTTTTGTCTATATTTGGAATCCTATTTCACGCTTCTCCCTCGTTGCCTGAGCTTGGCTCGGATGGAGGATCCGGCGCAGGATCTTCGGTTGGCTCGGGAGTCGGCTCGGGAGTCGGCTCCGGCGTTGGCGCAGGTGTCGGAGTGGGAAGAACATAAATCTCACCGGGCTGGCTTGACGCTGAAGGAAATTCCGGCGTGGGCATCGGCTCCGGAGTTTCCTCGGCAGCCTTCAGACGTTCATACTCTTCAATAAGAAGACGTTCATATTCCTCTTCAGCCTCAATCTGTTCTAGCGTCTTAACTTCAAGTACGCCGACTATTCGCCGTGCCTGAATATTATAGTATGGGGTAATGTCGGCCAAATCTGCAACAATTACTCCCCTGGCTGAATCAAGCGCCTCTATGAGCTTGCCGTCACCCAGATACAACCCGACGTGTCCGCAATAGTTACCAGACATGAAACAGAGTATATCACCCGGCATGATATCATCCAGATTCTCAACCTTTTCTCCGAGTTTGGCCTGATCATTTGCTACGCGGTTTAGTCTGTACCCGTGATTTCTGTATACAAAATAAATGAGTCCCGAGCAGTCAAATCCCTCTTCGGGAGTTTCTCCGCCATAAACGTACTTGTACCCTTCGTATTCACGTGCTTCCTCGGCAATAAGTATACCGGGATATATTTCCTCGGTTGGTTCAGGAGTCTGGACATCTTCTTGCACAGCTTCTTCGGCCGGAGCGTTTTCTTCGTTGAACGCACTTATAGCCGGAGTTTCCTCAACAGTACCTCCGGCCTTCTCCTGCGCACAGGAGCAGAGTATTATCAACGACAAAAGAACGGGAAAAACACGTTTCATTAAACAGATAATACCATATCAATTGATAAAATTGAAGCACATAATTACGTTGACATAATATTATTTCGATGTTAGAATACGATTAGAAAAATATCGTTAAGGAGTGCCGGAAAATGGCTGATGAGACAAAGGAAAACAACATCTCTGAAGTAGATGAAAACCCGAATAAAACAAAGACTAGTCCTGAGCAGTATAAGAAGGATAAAAAATATATCTCATCTGCTGAAGAAAATGCAAAATATACCATAACTCCTGAAGAAAAGATGGGAGATACTGAAGAGGAATTCAAGCAGAATACCCGTCCAAGGTCGAAATACTGCAAGAGAAAGAAGATGCTTCCGGTAATAGCCATATTCGGCGCTATGATTCTTGTAGGCGGACTTATTCTGGGCTCGGTAGTAAAAAGGCTTGCCTCTAACAATGTGCAAGTTGACAACTATGAGCCGACAGTATCGTCTTCTTCGGGAGCCAAGCCTACCCCGGATGACGGATTGCAGATTCCGACTCCTGAACCGGAAGAAGGAGAAATCAACGAACCAGCGGTAGTTGTCATGAGTGAAGACAAGGCTAGCGGTGAGAAGTATGTTTTCCATCGTCAGGATGTCAGCTGGACGCAAGCAAAGGAACTTGCAGATGCTGCCGGCGGACATCTCGTGACTGTCTCGAGCCAGGAAGAACTGGAAGAGGTAATCACACTTGCAATGATAAATGATTGTAATTATGTTTGGCTTGGCTGTCACAGGGAAAACGGCGAACTAATCTGGGAAAACGGCGAACAAATCAGCTACTACAAATGGGGCAAGGGTGAACCCTCTCAATATGACAGCGGAGACAAGGTCAGTGAAGACTATGTTTTGTTATGGAAATTCAACGGAGAATGGGTATACAATGACAGCCGCAATGATCCAGTCGCCGATTATCCGGACATGTATAGCGGGAAAATAGGCTTTATAGTTGAGTTTGACTGACTTAGTCAATATCTGGCTCCGATAGACGGAGATACAATTCTATCAATCAGCGGAGGAAAAGCGTTGTCGTTTCCATGAACTGTTTATGAAAAAGACAATTGCAACATATACTATGAAAAAGATCCTATCTTTCATTCTAATACTATTGGTTGTTCTACCAATGTGCATTAGTGCATATGCCGATGAAAGTGATTTTCTCGATTCCGCCTCTCTTAACAACTGGATGGATCAGTACATAGGAGACAACGGACTGTCCGGAAACGGGAAAGCTGTTTCTGTCGGTTTCATCTATACAAAAACCGGAGATGAATACTATTACAATGCAGATGTATTTATGTATTCGGCAAGCCTTTATAAGGTACCGGTATGCATGATGCTCGCAGAGCACGAAGCGGCAGGAGAAATAACCCAGCAGACGCAGATAGTCGGAAATCTTACAACGGAGTATCTTGAATATACTGCACTTGTCAATTCCAACAATGATTCCGGGCATTATGTTGCCGATTACATAGGAACGGGTGTCAGTGAATACGATACATACTCTGGTAAAGACGCAGATCTTGCAGTAAAATATGCTCCGTCACTTGAAGCATCATATTATAACGAAGATTTCTATGAAATAAGCTACTACTCCGCGAGATTTATGACACAGGTCATGAATACTCTATATAACGGCGGGGATATGATGTATCCTCATATTATAGAATATTTGAAGCAGGCACAGCCGGATAACTATTTCAACCTAAGTATGAAGGGGAAATACGCTATTGCCCAGAAATACGGTGCGTTTGAGGAAAGAAACGGAACGATAGACAACCACTGTGCGGCAATCATATATACACCTACGCCCATTATAGTTGTTGTGATGACTAAAAATATCGGACCATATGAAAAGACAATAGCAGATATTGGAAGTTATCTTGCGGAATATGCGGTGCAGCTTGACTCAAAACCGGTTCCAACACCGACGCCGGAGCCTACAATTGCGCCTTCCCCGACTGTTGTTCCACTTCAGACAATTGAGCCGACTCCCCAGCCTTCAACACACAAAGAGAGCGGAAAATTTCCTTTTTACCTTTTGTTAATCATTCCTGTACTTCTTGTTGTTATAATTCTTTTGAAATTTGTAAAGACAAAAGATGATGACGATGAAGAATATGAAGTGAAAGAAAAAAGATCAAGACACACTTCTGAAGAACCTCAGCAGAAAGACGACAGAAAACAAAAAGGAAAGTATATACCAAAACATTGAAGAAGATAACAGCATTCATTTTAATACTGTGCCTGTGCTTAACTCTATGCGGATGCGGTACGACTTCATACCACGTAAAGACAGTTCAGACACTTGTGTCGCAGGACTATTCGCTTGCGTTCCGTGACGGGGATCCGCTTTACTTCTATGTGACCGCAGGACTGAAAATTGCGGCGGCAAGAGGAATCGTTGATGAACTGGCGATAAAATGGTTCGGAAGCAAATGCATAAGTTTTGAATCAGACGCCACGGCACTTGACGAACTTGGACTTCCGGAACCACGGACTTTTATCATAGGTGTTGATATTAACTCATTTCCTCTGGCATATATGTCAAATGATACTTTCTGGGGATATGATATTGAACTGGCTTCGGCAGTATGTGAAATACTTGGATGGGAGCTGAAGGCACAGTCGATTGAAAAAGAAAATGTTTATAATGAACTAGCATCTGGCAATATTGACTGCGCATGGGGGGGAATAGCTCTTAATGAAAAGGAACTGGATAATAAACTCTATGTCCAGTATGGCCCGTATATGCATAATGACATAGTTATTGCAACCAATAGGAGCTCAACGAATATGAATAAGCTCAATCTTCGTGGAAAGACACTGGCAGTTCCTTCAACCCCAGAGGCAATTGAAGCAATTAAATCAGATCCGTCCCTGGAACGAAAGCTGAAGAATGTTATCAGGGTTGTAGGCGGTGCTGCAGAGTGCTTCAATTATCTGTATACGGGACAATGCGATGCAATCCTAACTGATACTGCTGCAATGCTCTTTTACAACAGCAGGTCGTAAACCTTATACTAGACAGCAAAAAGCCGCTCAGATGATGAGCGGCTTTATCTTTGCATTAGGGATTTTCTATAAAAATCAATTCATAGTCTCTGGAGCCTAGACCTATTTTTTCGGCATGCTCAAGGCAGGATCTCCAGTTGGTGTTTGGATTAGAATTGCAGAAGTGGTCGTGATGATCGACAAATCCGCTTCCGTTCATGTTGTCCGTGAGCTGAGAGTTCGGAAGAGGCTGCTGTGCAAGACAGGCATCGGCACAGGCCTGGTCAAGGGCAACCGGGTCAAAGGATGCAAACATACCTATGTCCGGAAGTATCGGCGCATCATTCTCGCCATGACAGTCGCAGTTGGGCGAAACATCAAGGATAAGGGAAATATGAAAATTAGGCCTTCCGTCAACGACAGCTTTTGAGTATTCGGCTATGCGCTTATTGAGCATGTCGCTGGCATCAACGTTTTCAAAACTAATTGCATCAAAATTACAGGAGCCGAGACATCTGCCGCAGCCGACACAGGCATCACGGTCAATAGTCATCTTTCTTTTCTGCTCATCAAAAACAAGGCCGTCATTTGCGCATTCCTTCTGGCATCTGCGGCATCCTCTGCAAAGTGTCTCATCAATATAAGGTTTTCCAGACGTGTGCTGTTCCTTTTTGCCGGCACGGCTTCCGCATCCCATACCGATGTTTTTAAGTGCTCCGCCGAACCCGGTCCCTTCATGTCCTTTGAAATGGGACAAAGAGATAAACACATCCGCATCCATGATTGCACGTCCGATTTTAGCGGTTTTGCAGTATTCTCCGTTTACTACAGGAACTTCAACATCATCTGTTCCCTTTAATCCGTCACCAATGAGAATCGGGCAGTCTACACTGAGCGGAGTAAACCCGTTTTCCCAGGCACAGTATAGATGCTCAAGTGCGTTTTTGCGAGAGCCGGGGTACATGGTGTTGCAGTCTGTAAGATAGGGCTTTCCGCCGAGTTCCTTTACAACATCGACAACGACTCTTGCATAGTTGGGACGAAGGAATGCAAGATTGCCGTGCTCTCCAAAGTGCATTTTGATTGCAACAAATTTGCCGTCCATATCGATATCAGCGATACCGGCTTTTTTAATCAACTTTTTTAGCTTGGTTGGGAGTCCGTCACCATATGCGATTGTGCGGAAATTAGTATAATAGACTTTTGAAGCCACTATTTAATTCTCCTTTCAAGTAGATACAGCGGACCATATGCTCCGCTTTCAGTATCAATTATGCTGAACCCATAATCCTCATAGAATTTTAACGCGTCGGTGTTTTCGCTTGCACAGTGTAATCTGATCGAGTCAAGATCCATTCCACGGAAAAGCTTTATGGCTCGGCCGAGACCCTGCACCCCGTAGCCTATTCCACGGAATTCTTCCTTAATATACAACAGACAAATCCAGCCGTAGCCTCTGTTTGCACAGCGAGTTGAAAGCTCGACAAGGCCTACCGGCGTCTGTGCATCGTACAGCTTATAGACTATGTGGCTTTTTGCCGCATCAAAATAGGAATCCGCATTGAAACGGCTGAGGTCTCCGCCGTGTGCTGCAGCCCATGCATTTTGGTAGCAGTCCTTGTAATATTCTTCATCGTCACTGACGTTGATAATCTCATCGCGAATATCCTTGGTTTTCCACCAGTGGTACTCGTCCTCTTTTCCGAGATGAGAAATATCGTTAAAATACTCGCATTCAAACTTGCCGTTTTCATAAAGCAAATGAGCGACTGCGGTGTTTTTACATATAGGACATTTTTTAATGTCCGTTAACGGGGCATCATTGATAACAGACAGAAGGCAACGGATAGTAACACCATGCGAAACTACGGCTATATCCTGACCGTCGTGCCTTTTGGCAATATCTTCAAGAGCATTATATGCCCGTTTCTTGACATCGGAGAAAGTCTCTGCACCTTCGTGATACCAGTTTTCAGAATCAAACATGAAAGTCTTGATTGATTCATATTCGGATTCCACAAGATTTCCGAAAAATTCCTGTTCCCACGGTCCTAGATTAATTTCACGAATACGACTGTCCTTTATTATTGGCAGATTGTTATATCTTGTGACGGCTTCAGCGGTTTCTACTGCTCTGGAGAGATCACTTGAATATACAGCGTCAAGATGAACATCCCTGAAGCGCTCAGCGAGGGCATCAATCTGTCTTAATCCGTTTTTAGTTACATGACCATCCCAGTGCCCCTGCATCATCCGGTAGAGATTACCCTCGGCCTGTGTATGTCTAATAAGGTAAATTGAAGTCATATGTTAACATAACCTTGTTTTTTATAATTGTATAGAGTATAATTAAAAAATAGCAATTAGTCAAACAAGAAGGAGTAAAAAATGGTAAGAGCAGCAGCGTTGGTTTCCGGTGATGGAGCAAAGCTACAGTCTATTTTGGACGCGGTTTATTTCAAGGAAATAACGGATTTTGAACTCGTGGCAGTGATTTCCACAAGTAAAGACTGCTATGCCATGAAAAGAGCAGAAAGCTTTGAAATACCTTCTTACGTTGTTGACCCCGAACTGTTTCCAACGGCGACCAGCCACTCAATGGCTGTTGCAAACAAGCTCAGGGACATGGATATTGATCTTGTAATATTGTCGGACTACCAGGTAGACCTCGGTGTAATACCATATCAGTACAAAGGCAAGATTATTGGTTCTTATCCCAGCCTTCTGCCTGCATTTGATGATGTCCCGGACGGAGACATATTTAAAGCGGCAATTGACAGAGGACTGAAACTCACAGGAGCAACGGTATACTTTGCAGATAATGACGGAAGAGTCGGACCGATTATTTCCCAGAAAGCCGTTGAAATAAAAGATGGTGATACAAGTGCGAGCCTTATGAGAAGAATTTCAGTTGAGGCTGAATGTGTCCTTCTGCCAGAGGCGGTAAAACTTTTTACCCAGGGCAAGCTGAGTATAGAAAGCGGAATAGTAAAAATAAATGCTTGAAAATTATCTTTTAGTAAACAAAAAAGTCCTGCCCGATTACTTCGAGAAGGTACTTGAGGCAAGAAAGATGGTTGAGACCGGAAAGGCAAAGGACGTAAGCGAGGCAGTCAAGCTTGCGGGCATTTCCCGTTCTACCTATTATAAATACAAAGACAGCATCCTTGAAACCAGTGAAATGAACTCGTCAAGAACTGCTGTCATATCTGTGATGCTTTCCCATGAACCGGGAACATTAAGTGCACTGCTCAAGAAAATCTCTGATGCAGGAGGGAGTATATTAACCATTACTCAGGCGCCTCCGGTAAGAGGAATTGCCGAGGTGACAATTTCCCTTGATGTCAGCAATGTTACAGGCTCGATTGATGAACTAATGTCAAATTTGGGTGCCAGACTGATTGCTATCGAGTAATTCCCAGCCAGGTAGCGGAAGACGCTGCATTGCACCGAATATTTTGGATTTCATATCAGGATAATCCTTGCACATATCTGCAAGGATTCTTTTTATTTCATAGCGTTTGCTGGTCTTGTCTTCGGGACACGGGTTTTCCACAATTGGAAGATTAAGCTCGGAGGCGAGATTTGCAATTCTCTGCTCTCCGGCATAGATAAGGGGCCTGATCTGGGTGACTCCTGACCTGTCAAGGAATGTAACGGGACGGAAACATGATAATCTGCCTTCAAAAAGCAGACTCATTAAAAAGGTCTCCACCGCATCGTCAAAATGATGACCGAGTGCCAGCTTGTAGATTCCGTTCTTCGTTATGGCATCATTGATGGCACCTCTTCTCATCTTCGAACACAAAGAACAGGGATTATCCTCTTCTCTCACATCAAAGACTATTTCCTTAATATCGGTTTTAATGCAGGTATATGATATGCCTGATTGCTCGCAGTATTCTTTGACAGGAGAAAAGTCCATGCCGTCAAAGCCGAGCTCTATAGTGACTGCTTCAAGTTCAAATGGCTTTGGATAATAGGTTTTCAAGTGGTTCATAGCAGCCAGAAGAAGCATGCTGTCCTTGCCCCCGGATACACCGACGGCAATTCTGTCACCGGCATTTATCATGCCGTAATCATCTACTGCTTTTCGTACAGTTCCCGTAAAATCATTGAGTTTATCGTACATATTAAACTTCCTAAATGGTAAAAATGAAAATTGAAAATGAGAATTATAGAGAATTTATGAGAATACACGAGAATTCGCGAGATATTCATTTAAAAATTAAAATAGTTATTGACTCTCAATAACCCCTGTGGTATAAAAGATGAGCGCGCAATCATTGTATATAAGCGCGAAATAAAAGTCAAAACATAGTTTATATATGGAGGCAAAACATGTCCACAACTTTGCTTACCAAGGAAACCGTTGAACGTAAATGGTATATCCTTGATGCAGCAGGCAAGCCCATGGGCGAAACAGCTGTAAAAGCCGCTGATCTTCTTCGCGGCAAACTTAAAACCACTTATACCCCTAACGTTGACTGCGGTGATTATGTAATCATCATCAACGCAAAGGATGCGGTACTTACAGGCAAGAAGCTTGAGCAGAAGTACTACCGCACACACTCCGGCTATCCCGGAGGACTTCATGAGACACAGTACAAGACTCTCATGGCAACAAAACCCGAACTGGCTATGAAGCTTGCAGTTAAGGGCATGCTTCAGAAGAACACAATTGCTGAGTGGCAGATGAAGCGTCTTAGAATTTTTGCAGGTTCAGAGCACAATCATGAAGCCCAGAAGCCCGAAGTTTACGAAGGCTAAGGAGGAATAGTAAATGGCAACATATAAAACCAAGAAGCCCTATATGTATGGTACGGGCCGCAGAAAGTCCTCTGTCGCACGCGTTCACCTCATTCCTAACGGAACAGGCGTTATTACCATCAACGGACGTGACATTGATGATTATTTCGGTCTTGAAACTTTGAAGCTTATTGTACGTCAGCCGTTGGTTACCACTAACACAGTTGGTAAGGTTGACATTGAAGCATCTGTTCACGGCGGTGGTGTATCAGGTCAGGCTGGTGCTATTCGTCATGGTATAGCAAGAGCACTTCTTCTCGTTGATGAGAATTACCGTGGTGAGCTCAAAGCTGCCGGATTCCTTACACGTGATCCGAGAATGAAGGAAAGAAAGAAGTACGGTCTCAAAGCTGCACGTCGCGCACCTCAGTTCTCAAAGAGATAATTATTCCCGATATTTCAAAATCCCGAAAACCAGTGTTTCGGGATTTTTTCTTTTCTGTTCACATGAGTATAAGTACAAGCATACTAAGCAGCACGAGAAGAAGAATGTTTATCAGGGTAAAATCTCCAAGGAATCGCATTGTAGAAGCCGAATCTGAATGGGAATAGAGTTTTATACTGATAAGACTTGCAAGACTTGCAACCGGAGTGCCGAGTCCTCCTACATTTACGCCGAGTAGCAGGTCGCGGAAGTTATCGGTAAATCCGGAGAGAAGAAGTGCAGCAGGGACATTTGAAATAATCTGACTCACCGCAAGACTCACAAAGTATTCTCTGCCCTGAAGAATGTTTCGGAGAAAACTGTTAACCGCCTCTATACGGGCAAGGTTTCCGGAAAACACGAAAAAACATACAAAGGTCAGCAGAAGATAAAAATCTGCTTCTTTGAGTGTATGTCTGTCGAAAATCAGCAATGCAGCAATGATAATGCCGAGCATTATTGGCCAGGGAAGAAGCCGGAGAACAGTGAAAAGACAAACAATAAAAAGTACCAGACCAAGCCACAGCTTTTTTTGATGGAGAATCGGCTGTTCACCGAGAAATACCTCAATAGGGTCTTTTTTTATGGTGAAACATAGAATACCGAGCAAAACAAGAGAAGCAACCCAGATTGGACTTGTGATTCGAAGAAATTCTGAAGTGCTTAGATCATAATATGATTGTATAAAGATATTCTGCGGATTTCCGACAGGTGTAAGCATGCTCCCAAGATTTGCAGCGGCGGTTTGAAGGACCACAACGCGAATCAGATTCTTGCCCTGTTTTGCCATGCTCAAAACTGCCACGGAGAAAGGCACAAAGGTGAGTAACGCGACATCGTTTGTTATAAACATGGCAGTAAAGAAACTCAGATATACCAGAATGACCGTCAACAGACGCATATTGCCGGTGTGCGAACAAAGTACATGGGCCAGCCTCGCAAAAGCACCGGCTTTTCGCATTTCGGCAACAACCACCATCAGGCTGAACAGAAGTGCAAGAGTACGCATATCACAGTAGTCAATATAGCCTGTATCTGGGGGTATTATAAAGCAGCTAATCAGTGCTGCAAAGAAAGAAATGCACAGCACAATTTCCTGCCGGATAAATGAACGGATTTTTGCCAAGGATAAACACCTCCATCAAGCCAGATGATTGTATGCTTTTTCAGAAAAAAGTCAATTGATTTTCTATATAAATCAGTATCTTTTTTGTAAAAACAGTCTGTGAATCAACTAGGATAAGAAAGAGAGTGAAACTATGCTTGACTATCACGTATCTGCGTTGCTATCATTAATTAGAAATAATAAATGAGCAAGAGTTAAGCCATAACAGCCGAAATGGTTTGGAAAGAAAAGATAATGATTAAGGTTACAATACTTGGAACGGCAGCTACTATGCCGCTCCCGGAAAGGGCTCTTACAGCTGCAGTACTTAACTGCAACGGCCATACAATTTTATTTGACTGCGGAGAAGGAACACAAAGCGCAGCAAGAAAAGCAGGCGTGAGCCTTATGAAGTGCGAGATTATTGCACTGACACATTTTCATGGTGACCATATTTTTGGCCTTCCGGGTCTTCTGCAGACTATGAGTTGTCTGGGAAGACAGAGCAAGCTTACAATAATAGGACCTAAAGGAATTGAAGAGGCACTTAGACCTATTATGGAGCTTTCCGGAGAACTGACATATGAAGTGTCCATCCAAGAAATGCGCGAACCAATACACATTTTCCCCGAAGCAACACTTTCGTGCTTTAAAACTAAGCACCGTTGCCAGAGTATAGGATACAGCTTTACACTTGACAGACCCGGAATATTTCAGGTTGACAAGGCAACGGAGCTTGGCGTAGACAAAGAAGACTGGGGCAAGCTGCAGCATGGTATCAGTGTAGGAAAGGTTTCACCCGAGATGGTTCTTGGAGAGAAACGGAAAGGGCTTAAGGTCGTTTTTTCGGGAGATACTATGCCATGTGATGAGCTGGAAAAAGCTGCAGAAGATGCAGATTTGTTTATTTGTGAGGCAACTTATGCGGAGGATGAACATACCGAACAGGCAGAGAACTACGGACACATGACGTTTTCACAGGCATGCAGAACTGGAAGGAAAGCGGCAAGGACTGTTCTGGTCCACTTCTCGCAGATGATAGAAGATCCTGAAATATATGAACTGAGCGGCAACGCTGAAGTCGGGACTGACGGGATGCAGATAATACTTGATTTTGAGCAAAGGTGACATGAAGCAATGAATGATGTAAGTGAACTGTTTCAACCGGTTAAACTCGGAAAACTTGAATTGAGGAATGCTATCATCCGTTCTGCAACGCACGAGGGAATGGCAGACGGAAACGGAAAGCCGAATGATGAGCTTACAAAGACCTATGTAAGATATGCCGAGGGTGAAGTCGGACTAATTATTACGGGGTATATAGGGATATCTCAGGAGGGGAAATGCCCTCTTTACAATATGACCATGCTTGACACGGATGACAATATCCCCGCATTTAGAAAGCTTACGGATGCCGTGCATGAAGCCGGCGGAACCATTTTTGCCCAGATAGCACACTGCGGCCGGCAGACAAGAAAGAAAATCACTGGAAAAAGAACATCTGCACCATCGCCTATTCCGGATTTTCTATACTGTGAAAGCATCCCGCACAGACTTTCGGAAGAAGAAATGTACGAAATAATTGATGATTTTGCAGGGGCTGCACTTAGAGCAAAGAAGGCCGGATTTGACGGAGTGCAGATTCACTGTGCTCATGGATATCTTCTTAGCGAATTCCTCTCACCGCGCACAAACCGCCGCAAGGACCAGTGGGGGGGATGTACAGAAAACAGATTCCGTATTGTTGATGAGATAATTAAAAAAATTCGTACTTTGACATATGGTGACTTTCCGATAGCGGTCAAGATGAACTGCTATGAAAAATATACTGATGGAATAAAGCTGGATGAGGCAATTAAGATTGCGAAGCTTTTCGATAAGGCAAAGGTTGATCTGATAGAGGTATCATGCGGGTTTGTGAGCGAAGGATTCAACATGTCGAGAGGCGAATTCCCGTATCCGATTATGTGCACTGACAACTTCCGCTATGAGATTCTTCCTAAATTTACATGGCCGATTCTGAAACCTGTAATGAAAGCCATTATGGGAAGCCCGAAACCGGTAAAAATGTATAACGCAGAAGCAGCGGAAGCTATCAGGAAGGAAGTTTCCACACCAATTGCGGTCGTAGGCGGAATAAGAACACTTGATGATATTTCCACCATTATTAATGCCGGAAAAGCAGACTTCGTGTCAATGAGCCGCCCGTTTATTACCGAGCCGGATCTCGTCAAAAAGTTCAAGGAGGGTAAATCCAGAGAGGCAAAATGCATCAACTGCAATTACTGCCTTATGGGAGCGGAGCGAAGACCTATGCGCTGCTATTACGGAAGACTTCCAAGGGAATACGGAGACTGAAGAGAATGAAAAAAGAGACTTATTAAGTCTCTTTTTTTTCGTATTTTTCAATAGTCCGGATAATAGGCACAATTAGCAGTCCGCATATGAAATTGGATACCCCGTGAATTGCATCGTAAGGAAGACCGGCAACAATCCAAGCAAGCATCTGCTTGAAGTTAAGTCCGAAAAGCAATGCCTGTGCCGGCGCATACAAAGTTCCGTATAAAAAACCGTGGAGTGAACAGACAATAGGATAGAATATACTCTTGCAGTTTTTCGGAAGAAGCATGACGGCTCCCCAGAGAACAATCCATATGTAAAGGTAGGGAATCCACCAGGTGGCAAAGCCGTTGAGCAGACCGGTCAGAAAAACAAAAATATAAATAGGCCAGAGAGCCTTCTTTCTGTAGACTACGGTCAGCGCAACGACGAAAACGCCAATCAGATGTACATTGGGAAGAAATTCCATTAGAATTTTTGAGGCGTACATCAGAGCTCCGAGCATGGAAAAAACGGCGATTTCTCTGACAGAAGGTTTCATTTCTCTACCCGGAACGTATATGTGGCTCCATCTTCAATATCTGTGGTATCCACTCCGGACATGGCGTATTCACCGTTAATGTAAAAAGCCCAGTAAGTTCCGTCGGTATCGTAGTCGGCATGAACACCGGCAACATCCTTGACGTACAAACCATACTGGCCGTTGTCTCCGTCAATCAGTTGCTTTTCAAGGAGGGCATCTCCTACTGTCTGCTTGTCAGTCGAGATTTCCTCGCTGGCAATCAAATTACCGTTTAGGTCGTAGGCTTCAAAGGTGAAGGTGTGAGGCTCTGACGTGACAGCTTTCTTTCCGGCTCCGCATCCGGCAAGAACTATCGCGAGAACCAGAATTAAAGATACTGCTATCAGTTTTTTGTTTCTCATGATTAAATCCTTATTTACTTATTTCCCACACCGGCGCTCGCAGTATTTGTGAGATTTCTTTTTCCTTGGATATTCCGGCTTGACGCAATGTTTTTTCGGCCTTCTCAGCGCGTGGCCAATGACCTTTGAAAAATGCGGATTTTCCTAAAAACATACAAGCGTCTTACGGCGGCGGGCCCGCTCAGGCTTATACCTGATTCCCCAAGTAACAAAAATTGTGATATAATACTATCACTAATATAAAAAAAAGAAAAAGCATTATTTCGGAGGCGTGCAATGGATGTTGGTGCTCTTTTAAAAGCGAAGCAGGCTTGGGAGACGTTCAAGGGAAATCACCCGAAGTTCGAGCCGTTTCTCGGGGCTGTAAAACAAAAGGGAATAGCTGAGGGAACCATTATTAATGTGGAATTAAAGTATCCGGACGGAAGCAACATAAAAACAAACGTCAGAGTGATGGATTCTGACCTTCAGCTGATGGAACTTGCCAAATCATTACTTGGTAATAAATAATGCCGGCTAAAGCCGGCATTATTGTCAGAAAGCCCAGTTTCCGTTTCTGAAAATCGGAATAGTTTGATTGTCGTATGTCAGTGCATCAATGTTCAGATCTTCAGATCCTATCATAAAGTCTTCATGAATCATCGAATCGTTGATTCCCATCTCCCTGCACTGTTCAAGCGAATAATTCTCGAATCCATCAATCGTATCAGGAAATCCTTCGCCGAGTGCCAGATGGCATGCGGCGTTTTCATCAAACAGCGTGCTATAGAAAAGAAATCCGCATTCATTGATGGGAGAGGAATAAGGAACTAGAGCACATTCACCGAGGTAGGCACTTCCCTCATCCATGTTAATGAGATGTGTAAGCAGCTCGTTATTTTTTTCTGCGTGCCATTCGAATGCCTTCCCGTCTTTGAACCTGATCCAGAAATCGTCAATCAGCTGACCTCTGTAGGAAAGCGGCTTGGTGGAATAAACAATACCCTCCGCTTTCCCCTTCATCGGGGATATGAAACACTCCTCGGTCGGAATGTTGGCATTGAAATATATTCCCTGAAGGCTTTTGTCACGTCCGCTTCTGAAAACAGCGTTTTTAATCATACCTACGGTGAAATCGGTTCCGTTTTTGCTGTAGTAATGCAGTGATTCGATATTGAGAGAGTTTAGGTACTCACAGCGGCTTTCAAGGTCACGGTTGTGCTCTTCCCAGGCCTTGATTGGATCACCATCTGCGCGGCTTGCTTTTAGAATATATTCCCAGAGCTTTTCAACTGCTTTGCCCTTGGGAAGATCCGGGAAAAGCTTCTTTGCCCACTTGACTCCGGGAACCGCCGCAATGGTCCACTGATACTTGTTCTCCATCTGATCTCTGTATTTCTTTATAACAGGAAATCTCTTCTGAATTCCGGCAGCCATTTTCTTGTGGTTGATGCCGTTAAGACCGTCAGGATCATCTGACTCTATATAAATTCTGCACGGCAGTGTATTGACGTAGTGCTGAAGGCGGCTTTCCTCGTAGTCTTCTACCGTACCCAGGGTTTTTGCAGAACAATAACGCACATTGACTTTGGAAAGCGGCTGGTAATCCCAGTCAACAACAACCCTTTTTGCTCCGAGTTTGTAACATTCCTCAACGAGCATTTTTATAAATTCCGGCTGGTCAAGTCCGGCAATAATAAAGACTTCCTGTCCTTTCTGCACATTTGCACCGCAGACGGCGATGAGGTTTGCATATTTTCTTAATGTTGATTTTTTCATTGTTCTCCGTTTCTGAAAAACAGCTGCAGACAGTTGAAAAGGGTGTTGTCCCATTCGCGGAAGTCATGCCCGGTGTTTTCATATAAAGTAAATTTCAAATTGTTGCTGTCAAAATAGTTTGTACAGGCGGCGAGATACATATAGCCCATTTCAACCGGCCCTCTGTCATCGCGGTCGCCTTCGGCAATATATACCATTTCAGGCCTGAAATCAAGAGCGTCCAGTGAGTTCCATTTTGAAATAAGCCATTCGGATTCAAGAGTTCCTCCGCCGGTAAGACCGATATTCCCGACAAGATCGTAGTTTGGTCCGAAAATACTCCTGTAGGTTAGGTATGCACCAAATGAAGCACCCATGAAACCGACATGTTCACGACCAGAATAGACTGAATAGTGCTCACTCACATAAGGCAGAATGTCGTTTCTGAATTCTCTTATGAACTGCTCAAAATCTCTGTAGGAATTCCTTTCATAGCGTGCCTGGTCATTGATATAGCCGCAAAGAGAAATCACTATAAGAGGACGGCACTGCCCCCGTTCAATCATGTTATCTATCAGGTAGGGAATATAGAGATTCTTGGTAGTCCCGTCATTTCTTGAATAGCTGTGTTCAGAAAACCAGAATGCCTCCGTACCTGACATGACATGCATAAGGAACAAAACATCATACTGCTCGTCTTCACTGTATCCGTAAGGCAGATATACACACATGCGTTTTGTGACGGATTCACCGCTGCCGATATAATCCAGAGTTTGATACTCGACAGTTTCAAGGGATCCTTTTTCGGTGGGTATTTCAAAATAGGAATCATCTATTTCCGAGGTGACAAGAGCCACATCCAGCAATGGTCTGGGCGTAGGAGAAGGTGTTGGTTCAGGAGTGGGCTCAGGCGTTGGTTCAGGGGTGGGCTCAACAGTAGCAACAGGAGAGGGTGACGGCTCCGAATTCATACTATCTGCACCGCAGGCTGCTGAGGACAGAACGAGAGCGAACGATAATAGTACCAGAATCAGTTTACGCATATCTTTTCCCTTTTCAGCTTCCTTTCTCCGATTACAATCAGCAATGCAGCTGATGCGAGTTCAACAATGATAGCCATTATGCTGCCTTCCACACCGAACCCGACATTATAGAAGAGTGAATCCATTGCCGTTGAAGCATCCAGTTTAAAAATGGAAAAGCTGGATACATATCCGCTGTTTGGCAGACCGAAAATGATATTCTGCGTATAATTCCACAGAGTATGCGCCATGACAGACATAAAGAAGCTGTCAAAGTAATAAATCATTAATGCAAAGACTACACCCGATAGAAAAAGATCAATCAGCGCCTGAACAGAGATGTAGTCATTGAAAATATGCATCAGCGCGAACAATATTGAAGAAGCTATGATGGCAACTATTGGTCCGTACCTTCTTGATACGCGCTGATAGAAAAACACTCTCATCATAAGTTCCTCGGAACCGGACTGAATGACTACCGCGATAAAGCTGAAAATGAACAGAAGCACATTTCCGCCGCTAAAATACAGATAAATATCACCGTGAAGCAACGCGCAGATTATGCAGATGGTATTCGTTATAAACCCGAATACCATACCCCAGACCAGAAATGTCAGCGTGTTCCCGCCTTCTCCAGGAAGCAGTTTGTGTAGTATCGGACGGTCTTGTTTTACAATGAGGAGAAAGGCTATTGTGGCAATCCAGTATACAATGTATTGGGTATACATTGCAGTCGTAGCGTAAGCCGGGTTATCTGAGTTTAAAAAAGGCGAGGCTAGAAATCCGTACAGAGCAAAAAGCGGAAGACTTAGTATATTAATTGCGAGGTACAGGAGTATGGTCGCAAATAAAGAATCACTGAATTTAAATTTCTTTTTATCCATTATTGCTCCTAAGCTGCCAGAAGGCGACTGCACTTGCGGCAGCGACATTTAAACTGTCAACACCATGCATCATAGGAATTCGTACCGTATAGTCACAGTCCGAAATTGTCCCGTCTGAAAGACCTTCACCTTCCGTACCGAGAACAACAGCCAGCTTATCCTCTTTTGCAAGAATCGGGTCGTCAATTGAGAGCGCATCTTCACGAAGCGCCATGGCGACGGTCTTAAAGCCGGAGGAGGATAGACTGGATACATTAGGAATATAGGACCAGGGGATCTGGAAAACGGTACCCATACTAACCCTGACTGACCTCCTGTACAGAGGGTCACAGCATCCGCTTGTAAGAAGAACGGCATCCATTCCCAATGCGGCAGCAGAGCGGAAGATTGCACCAATATTAGTTGGATTCATAACATCTTCAAGAACGGCGATGCGCTTTGCCTCGGCACATATTTCTTCCCAGGGAGGTACATCAAGTCTTTCCATCGCACAAAGAACGCCTCTTGTGAGGGCATATCCAGTTATCTTGGTCAGAACATCAAGAGAAGATGTATAGACGGGAATATCTCCGCATCTTTCTATTATCCCCTTTGCTTGACCTTCAATATGCTTTCTTTCCATCAAAAGAGATACAGGCTTGTACCCCGCATCTAGTGCTCTGTCAATTACCTTCGGACTCTCGGCAATAAAAAGCCCGGTTCCCTTCTGTGGATGAAACAGCTCGCGCTCGGTCAACCTGGCATAGGGGTCAAGTTCCTTGGCGTTAATATCATCAATTTCTACAATTTTCTTCATATGTTGATTTTATCATGTTATAATAAAGTAATCAAACAAAGGAGAGTAACAAAATGGATAACTGGAAAGTAATTGCTCCAATAGGCATTGCTCTTGTCGGGACCGCTGCCACTTTGGTGTATTTGATTAAGAATAAGGACAAACTAGAGGATAATACACAGACTCCATCACCCAAAGCAAAAAAGGCGGAAATAAAAAATGTGGGAACCGGAACTTACAGCTTTGTTGCCGGCTATAAGGATGCTAAAACTGTTGAGGTTGATGTAAAGTATAATCAGGACAAATTATCCTTTGCAGTTGTTGAAGACGGATTTCTCACATATTCAAGTGATTCGCATGTCGCTGTAATGTACGGAGAGGATTTTAATCTCCAGCTTGAGTATGCGGATTTCTACAGCGGAGATGATTTTGCAAAGCTTAAAGATATCCTTGCTGAAAAGTACAAAGGGTTTGAAGAAGTTGATCTTCCGGCATTCAAAGCATACAAATACTTTGATGGTGACAGCGTCTGCTATTGCCTCCCGGCGGGAGCAAGTTATGTTCTGATTAATGTTATGCCGTCAAAAGACAGCAAAGAGACATCACAGACTTTGCCTTCAAATTCTGATCTGCAGTTCATACTTAACAACATCAGTATTAAATAAGCTTAATGAAAAAGCTGAAGCGAAAAGAGAACCTTTTCCTTCAGCTTTTATTTATATTATGAAAGAAATAAAGAACTTGCAATTGATACTGTATTGTGCTATATTACTTGAGCAAACAGATATCGCGGGATAGAGCAGTTGGTAGCTCGTCGGGCTCATAACCCGGAGGTCGTTGGTTCAAATCCTTCTCCCGCAATTATGAAATCTGAAATTCCCCCCAAAAGTTGTACTATGTAGTATAATTTTTTGGGGGGAATTC
>R27__coassemble_74_pt1 | contig 87499 bp, 74 predicted proteins | sample R27__metabat2_high_PE_050 | metagenome-assembled genome bin R27 | reverse complement strand
TTTTTCAGCCTTCTAAGCTCTTCTTTTTTAGGGCTCTATTTTGCTACAGCCCCTTTATCTTTATTGTTCTGTTTTTTCTTCTGCAGTTTCGGCTTTCTGCTGTTCAATCTTTGCAAGTTCCTCTTCTTCAAGAATCCTATAGGCAACCTTGCCGACTAGAGTCTTGGGCAAATCATCGCGGAACTCTATCTCATAGGGCATTGCATATTTTGCAATGTTCTTTTTGCAGTATTCCATGAGGACCTGCTTTGTTTCTTCAGTGGGATCTGCAACAGGAGACAGCTTGACAAATGCCTTGACCTTCTGAATCTTGTATGGATCCGGGACCCCTATAATGCAGCTCATCTGCACGAAGTCATGTGCATCGAGTATGTTTTCAAGCTGTCCTGGATAGATGTTGTATCCGGAGGAAATAATCATTCTCTTGGCACGACCCTTGAAATAGATAAATCCCTGCTCATCCATAATTCCAAGGTCCCCGGTATATACCCAGGTTAATCCGTCATCGTGGGTACGCAGCGTCTCAGCTGTCTCTTCCGGATTATCCATATATTCCTTCATTACGGTAGGACCGGCAAGAAGGATTTCACCTTCTTCACCATAGGGAAGTTCCTTGTCGGTGCCGGGTTCAACGATTTTGATATAAGTATCCGGGAACGGAACACCTATTGAACCAAGCTTGGACATGGTAGGAGGTGTTAGGCAGCAGGCCGTGACGGTTTCAGTTGTTCCGTATCCTTCTCTGACCTGAATATGTGCGCCATGCTCCATAAGGAATTTGTCGAGTTTCTTTTTAAGCTCGATTGAAAGAGAGTCGCCGCCTGAGAAAACTCCCTTGAGAGAACTCAGATCTGCTCCGTTCATTGAAGGAAGTGAAAGAAGCGCTTCGTAGAGGGTGGGAACACCTGCAATAAAGTTGCACTTGTTCTTCACGAGAAGTTTTGCATAGCTCTTCGGCGTAAAACGGGGAACAAGAATGCATCTTCCGCCCTGTGAAAGCATTGTATGGATGCAGACACCGAGTCCGAATCCGTGGAATATTGGCATGGCAGCAAGCATCTTGTCTCCGACGCGGAACATCGGGTTCGCTGCAACAACCTGCTGACCGAGCGCATTGAAGTTCTTGTTTGTGAGAACAATACCCTTTGTGGTGCCGGTTGTACCGCCGCTGTATAGAATGACGGCAGGGTCGGAACCTTTTCTTTCAACCTTGTAGTTGTAGAAGCAGTGAGTTGCCAGACGCATAAATTCATCCCACTTGATGACGGGAGCGTCTTTAGGTATCTTCTTGATCTTTCTGCCTTCGGTGAGCATATAACCGGCTTTGATAGGCTTGGACAGCTCATCCTTAACAGAAGCAATGATGATATTCGTGAGCTTGGTGTTCTGACGGATACTTTCAAACTTATGGTAGAACTGGTCGAGTGTAATTGCCGTTACACTATCTGACATGTTCAGGTAGTTTTCAATTTCCTTTTCTGCACTAAGCGGATGAATCATGTTGCATACGCCACCGACGAGGTTTACGGCATAGAACATGTAAATTGCCTGTGGACAGTTAGGGAGAGCTATTGTGACGCGATCCCCTTCGCGTACACCTATAGTCTTTAATGCTTTCGCACACTCCTCAATCTGAGACACCATTTTGGAATAAGTCGTGCTTTTGTGCATAAAATCGAAGGCGACGTTTTTTGGATACTTGTCGGCTATTTTTTTAACCGCATCAAACATCGACCCGTCGAAATAATCAAGGTGCATGGGAACACCGCACATATAATCAGCCCATGGAGTTTTAACAGTAGTACTCATAGCTTTCACATTATATATCTTGAGTAATCTTGAAACAATCTACAGATTAGAGAATGTGCACATTTTAACGATTTTTTGCCAAATTCTGACGAGACTGAAGCAAAGCTGAAAAATCGCCCGTGAAAAATGACAAATATGTGAAGAATACAAAACATGTGTTGCATTTGAATCTGCCATTCATTAAAATAATGTAGATAATAATTCATCTCTTCACTGAGGAGGAAGAATATATGGCACCAAGAGGACATGAAAAACACGTAACAGGCTCAGCCAGCTTCGAAAAGCACGGCGAGGCGATAAACGGCGGACCGGTAGGAGACGGCTCAAATGCAAACCGTCCAGGACCCGGAGCAAAACCAAATCAGGGCGGAACAAATGGTCAGGTAAATAAGAACCCTCAGCCTGCACGTCAATCCGGAGACAGAGGAATTGTCGGAAATGGCGGAGGAATACTGGCTGCACTTCTGGCATGGCTTTTCCTGGGTAAAAAAATAGGCGGGAGCGCAGATTCCGGAACTGGCGGAAGTTCAAGACTTGGCAAAATAATCCGAATTGCAATTATTGCAATAATCGTGATAGCCATTCTCAGAGCATGCAATTCCGCAGCTAACTCCTACACCGTTGAGACATACAGTTCACCAAGCACATCAACATCAAATGATGTGACAATTACCACAAATAACGGAAGCAGCGGAAGTACGGTTAATGTTGTGCCGGATACTTCAACAAGTACCACTACCACTTCGTCTGGATCATCATACAGTTATGGAGATCTGGGCTCACTTTTCGGCTACGGATACAACAGCGGCTCATCTACCAACGGATGGACCTTTGGGGACAACAGAAAGAATCTCAACACATCTGTTGCAAACGGCGCCAGAAGCAGATTTTACACTCCTAAATCCGGAGATAAGGTAAACGTTCTTATCTATATGATAGGCACGGACCTTGAATCCCAGAGCGGAATGGCAACATCTGACCTCCAGGAGATGTGCCAAGCCACAATCTCCAGCGACGTAAATGTGATAGTTTACGGCGGCGGATGCAAAAGATGGCAGAACAACGCTTTTTCAAACACAACCAACAAGGTTTATCTGCTTAAGCAGGGCGGCTCTTTGACCTTGCTCGGAGAAGACGGCGACAAGACAATGACAGATCCTTCGACACTGGCAGGATTTATCAGCTATGTAAATCAGAATTTTGACGGTGCAAACAGCCGCAATATTCTAATTCTATGGGATCACGGCGGCGGTTCTCTCACGGGATATGGCTATGATGAGCGCCATTCCAACTCAAGCTCCATGGATCTTTCGGGAATCAACACCGCACTCAGCAAGGGCGGAATGAAGTATGACTTTATTGGATTTGATGCCTGCCTAATGGCTACAACAGAGACGGCACTTGTAGCATCAAATTATGCTGACTACCTCGTGGCATCTGAAGAGTCTGAACCTGGCATAGGCTGGTATTACACCAACTGGCTTACAATGCTCAGCAATAATACATCCATTTCAACACTTGAAATAGGCAAGCAGATTTGCGATGATTTTGTTACACAGTGTGCAAGACAGTGCTCGGGCCAGAGCACTACGCTTTCCCTGACAGACCTTGCAGAGTTTTCAGCAACTGTTCCTAACCAGCTGAAGAATTTCTCGACCGCAACAACAACTCTTGTTGAAGGCAACGGATATAAGAATGTTGCAAATGCCAGGGCAGGGGCAAAGGAATTTGCAGAAGGAAACGGAATCGACCAGGTTGACCTTGTTCATTTTGCATTGAATCTGGGAACAGACGAATCAAAACAGCTTGCAAATGCTCTCCTCAGCTCAATAAAGTACAATAACACTTCAAGCGACATGGCAAACTCCTATGGCCTGTCAATATACTTCCCATACTCAAATACAAGGTACGTCTCGGCTGCTGTCGCGACATACTCGGGAATCAATCTCGGCGATGAGTATTCAAAGTGTATTCAGACATTTGCCAGCTATGCAGGAGCAGGGCAAAGCGTCTCCTACGGATATTCAATGGAGGACATACTGAACGGCTTTGGTTCATATTCAAACCCCTATGGTTCGTCAGGTTCATCATACGGCTATAATGACATCTATTCGATTCTCGAATCTATGATGGGATCAAGCTTCTATGGCCGTTCAATCCAGATTGATCCAGATAAAGCCGCACAGTTTATTTCCAGTAACCATATTGAGGATTCACAGCTTGTATTTACGGACGGAAAGCTTGTCCTAAGTGATGAGCAGAGAGAACTAGTAACCGATGTTCTCTTGAGCGTATACTACGATACCGGAGACGGACGTGCAGATCTTGGTACTGACTTTACTATAGATATGGTAAATCCTGACGGATCTATCACGGGAGTATATGACGGCACATGGCTTGCAATCAACAATCATGTTGTGGCATATTACTTCATGCATTCGTTTAATGACGGGTCCGATGACTGGCAGGATATGGGTTATGTCCCATGCTTGTATAATGGCGAACGGGCGAAACTGATAGTTGTATTTGACGAAGCTCACCCGGACGGATTTGTCTCAGGCGTGATGTTTGACTATGTAAACGGAGAGACATCAACAGTAGGAAAGATTGTTACCGAGAAACTGAACGGAACATATGTCTTTGACCTTGGAAACGGAGAGACTGCTTCTCAGAGCGAAACCGTCAGCGCCATCAAGGACGGCGATACAATTTCTTTCCTTGCAGACTACTACGACTACAACAACTACTATACCGGCACATACCGTATAGGAGATGAACTGAAAGTATCCGGAGAACTGGAAGTCAGCTATGTATATGTTGTCAATTCCGGAACCGCAGAAGCATATTACAGAATCACAGATATCTATGGCGCGGATCACTGGAGCGAACGTCTTCACAATGCCGCCTGAGAAACAAAGAAATAACTGAGATACAGCAAGGCACCCTAATTATACTGGGGTGCCTTGAACTTTTGCCGGTCGGGCAAATAACGATATACAACGGCGAGATGATTGATTCCAATGATGCCCGGGCTGGGGGCAATGGGAACAGGATTCAGATGATGCGGTTTTGCTTAACTATCTTGACATAGAACCATAAAAAAGCTGCCCGATGAAAATCGGGCAGCTGGTTTATTAAACTGGTTAGCTGGGAAATCAGCTGAAGAACTGAGTGAATATTCCAGCGATGATAACTGATGTAATGGTAACGGTTGTGAAACCACCAACAATCATCGGCGGGAACATGCGGCTCATGAGGAATTCCTTCTCTTCATCGTTCTCAGCAAGAGCAGTGCAGGTGTTCTCTGTAATGATAGCATTGGGCGGGAAGCCGTAGAGTGCTGTCAGAGCAGTTGCAAGAGCAAGTGGGTAGTCCATCTTCAGAATCTTTGAGAAGATGAATACGAGAGCTGCCATACCGGCAACACCGAAGAGTATGAGGAGAAGCATAGGTCCAATGATGCTTCCGAGCATTGCGGGAGTTGCTGTCTTGAGTCCGTCGAAGACGTACATCATAAGAGCAAACATTACTATGCCGTAGGAGTTTGCCTTGTTGAGAGCGTTTTCATCAAGGAAGCCGATAGTTGTACCGACAATACCGAGAAGGAGTGCCCATACAGCACCGCTGAGCTTGAATCCCCAGAAGGATACCTGTCCGAGGAGAGTTGCAAACCATGCAAGGATGGCTAGCTTTAAGAGAATCATAACAGCATTATTCCACTTTGCGGGAATAGGAGGAATGAGCTTTTTCTTAGCTTTTGCCTCTGTCTCAAGCTTGCCGCTGTCAGCGTCAACCTTTTTGCTGTAAGCTTCTGTCTTAACATTGCCGCCGCGGAATTCCTTAAGGAGCTTCTTGCCTTCAAGCTGGAGGCAGATAGCTGTGAGAGGATATCCTGCAAAGCCCTGCATACAATACATGACTATTGCAAATACTGCAGCAGCTTCGAGTCCTTTCTCAAGAGCGGCAGCCTGCATTGTTGTTGCAGCAACGATACCACCAGTGAGAGGAGGAAGACCGGCAATGATGAAGTTTCTGTCTACTCCGAGAGGAACAAGCAGGAATGCCAGCGCACACATACCAGCCAGACCTGCCAGACATACGAGCACTGTCTTCCACTGTTCAGCCAGCTGCTTCAGGCTGATAACAGAGCCCATGTGAACCAGGAGGAGGTAAATGCCGATTGTTGAGCCGAAAGGAATCAACTTTGAATCCGAAACGACTTCAGGAGGGATGATCGTCCAGTAGCCGACAAGAAGAATGGCAGCGGTTACGAAGACTGAAGGAACCCAGGCCTTTGTAACATTAGATACAGCTTCGCCTATAAGGTAAGCAGCTGCACAAATGATAAAGGCAAGCGCGAAGTTATAGAATGTCATAACATCTTCTCCATTTTTTGAGTATTTTTATTAACTCATCGTCAGACTATTGGAAACAATGCTCCTCACGATCCCACGACTAATAATAAATATGGTTAAGAATATCACTTTAAAGAGCTAAAGTCAATCTGCATTATTAACAATTTGGACACATTTGCCAAGTCTGAAAAACGTTTTGATTCGGCATTTTGCCTATCTGTCGCATTCAGGCATAAGCTCTTTGGAAATAGTCTCCATCATCTCACTGAATTTCTTGACGTCTTCCTCCGGAAAACGCTCTTCAATACGGCTGACAACGAGCTTTTCGTAGTCAGACAGAAGACCTATGTAATCGTAGAACTTCTTGGACAGAGCAAGCCGGTATTCACGTCTGTCTTCCTTGGAGTTTTCCCTTTCTATATATCCCTTTTTTATGAGGCAGTTGACTTTGTAAGTTGCGTTGCTCTGGGATATATTTAGAAACTCGGCAAATTCGCCAATAGTGGGGTTGCCGAGCATCTTGATTACCTCAAGCGAAAATGCCTCCATTGCGCTAAGCGATCCGTCCCGTTCGCGTACCAGCTCAAACACTTTTTTATAGAAATGGAGCTTAAATTTGTCATATACGGTTATAAATGATTTCTCAAGCATGTCAACGATTCTATCGTATTTTTAACTAATTGTAAACACGAAAAAATCGTGTTGACTTTGCATACTAATAATGGTATATTAGCACTCGAGGATAAAGAGTGCTAACACTCTGCCAAGAGGTTTGCTAATGGAACTGTCAGACAGAAAAAAGAGAATACTGACGGCGGTTGTTGAGGAATACATTGCTACTGCAGAGCCTGTAGGAAGCAAGTTCCTGGCAGAAAAGACTGACCTCAACTGCAGTTCGGCAACTATTAGAAACGAGCTTGCGGAACTCGTCAACATGGGATATCTTGCTCAGCCGCATACGTCTGCAGGACGCATTCCGACATCCTCGGGATACAGAATGTACGTGAATGAGCTTATGCAGAAGCAGAAGCTCTCAATTGACGAAACAAATGAGCTCAATGAACGTCTTGAACTGAAGCTTAAGGAGCTTGACAACACGATAAGTGATGTATCAAGACTAGCTTCCCAGCTGACAGAGTATCCGGCACTGGCATTCACAAGCCACAAGAGCGTGACGATAAAGCGTTTTGATATTATATATGTAGATGCGAATACATTCATTATTGTTACGATGCTGAGTGACAACAGTGTTAAAAACAAGCTGGTTCACCTGCCTGTTTCAGTGGATGAATCCATGGTAAAAAAGCTTTCAAGCTTGTTTAATGCATCCTTTACTGGAATAGTCCAGGATGACATCAGCCCCCAGCTGATTAATGCCACAGAAAGGGCGGCTGGCGATGATATGGGACTTGCTTCCGTAATCGCTGCCTTTGCTATACAGGTACTATCCGAAGCGGAAATGCCATCCGCATTTATCAGCGGTGAAAACAGACTTCTTAGCCAGCCAGAGTTCAGAGATCCGGACAAGGCGCATAAACTTATGAGTTATCTTTCCTCAGGAGGACATGTTCTTCCACCCGGGGACGAATATTCAGATAACGGTGAGGTAAGAGTGTTGATAGGACCGGAAAATGTCGCAGAGGAACTCAAGGACTCAAGTGTGATTATCGCATCGTACGATGCTGGAGACGGAACAAGAGGACTTATAGGAGTTGTCGGACCTACAAGGATGGATTACTCCGTAATAGCTGCAAAGCTGAGCTTCCTCGCACAGGGCCTTTCGAAAAGACTCGGAGGAGGTACTGAACCTCCAAAAGGCCTTCATAACAAGCTAATAATAAAGGGAGATGATTCCAATTTCAGATAAAGAAGAGAAAAAGGTCGAACAGACCGAACCGGAAACCGAACAGGAATCCGTTCAGCCAGAAGAAGAAACTGTAGAAGTCATAACAGAGACAAAGGAAGAAAAAAAGCAAAAAAAGAAAGATAAGAAAAATGCCAAGGAAGCCGAAGAGCTTGCGGCAGAAAAAGATAAGTATCTGAGACTGTATGCAGAGTATGACAACTTCAAAAAACGCACTCAGAAGGAAAAAGAAAACATATACACCGACGTTCGTACAAGTGTTATAAAGGATTTCCTTCCTGTTTATGACAATCTTGTCAGAGCGCTTGAACAGAAAACAGAGGACGAAGCATACTACAAGGGTGTTGAGATGATAATGACTCAGTTCAACACGACTCTCGAAAAGCTCGGAGTCAAGGAAATTCCGGCACTCGGGGAGAAATTCAATCCAGTCCTTCACAATGCGGTAATGCATGTGGATGACGAGGAAAAGGGCGAAAACGAAATAGTCGAGGTCTTCCAGAAGGGATTCATGATTGGAGACAAGGTTATCCGTTTTGCCATGGTTAAAGTTGCAAATTAAAAAATTAAGGAGATAGAAAGATTATGGGAAAAACTATAGGAATTGACTTAGGAACAACCAACAGCTGTGTTGCTGTTATGGAAGGCGGCGAGGCAGTTGTCATCGCCAACGCAGAAGGCGCAAGGACGACTCCGTCAGTCGTTGCTTTCACCAAGGATGGTGAGCGTCTCGTAGGTCAGGTCGCAAAGCGCCAGGCTGTTACAAACCCGGACCGCACAATTTCATCCATTAAACGTGAGATGGGCTCTGACTACAAGGTAAAAATCGACAACAAGAGTTTCACACCGCAGGAGATTTCTGCGATGGTTCTTCAGAAGCTCAAGGCAGACGCAGAAGCATATCTGGGAACAACAGTAACCGAGGCTGTTATTACAGTTCCGGCATACTTCACTGATGCTCAGCGTCAGGCAACCAAGGACGCAGGTAAGATTGCCGGTCTTGAAGTAAAGCGTATCATTAACGAGCCGACCGCAGCAGCACTTGCATACGGCCTTGACAAGGAAAACGACCAGAAGATAATGGTTTACGACCTTGGCGGTGGTACATTCGATGTTTCCGTACTCGAAATTGGTGACGGCGTTATCGAAGTTCTTGCAACTGCAGGTAACAACCGTCTCGGAGGAGATGACTTCGATGAATGCATTACCAAGTATCTTGTTGATGAATTCAAGAAGAGCGAAGGCGTTGACCTCAGCGCTGACAAAGTTGCAATGCAGAGACTGAGAGAGGCAGCTGAGAAAGCTAAAATTGAGCTTTCCGGCGTAACATCCAGCAATATCAATCTTCCGTATATCACAGCAGACGCTACCGGCCCGAAGCATCTTGATGTAACTCTCACACGTGCAAAGTTCAATGAGCTTACACATCACCTTGTTGAAAAGACTGTCGGACCAGTTAAGCAGGCACTTTCAGACGCAGGTCTCAAGCCAGATGATATTACCAAGGTTCTCCTCGTAGGCGGATCAAGCCGTATTCCTGCAGTTCAGGAAGAAGTAAAGAAGCTTACTGGAAAAGATGGATTCAAGGGAATCAACCCGGACGAATGTGTTGCACTTGGTGCAGCTATTCAGGGCGGCGTTCTTTCCGGAGATGTTGAAGGCATAGTTCTTGTTGATGTTACTCCGCTTTCTCTCGGTATCGAGACACTTGGCGGTGTATGCACAAAACTCATCGACAGAAACACTTCCATTCCAACAAAGAAGTCACAGATATTCTCAACTGCAGCAGACAACCAGACAAGTGTTGAAGTTAACGTACTTCAGGGTGAGCGCGAGATGGCTGCTTACAACAAGTCTCTCGGACGTTTCCATCTCGACGGGATTGCTCCGGCACGCCGCGGTGTTCCTCAGATCGAAGTTACTTTTGACATAGATGCCAATGGTATTGTCAATGTATCTGCAAAGGATCTCGGAACAGGAAAAGAGCAGCATATTACAATTACTTCTTCAACCAACATGAGCAAGGAAGACATTGACAAGGCTGTCAAGGAAGCTGAGATGTACGCTGCAGAAGATGCAAAGCGCAAGGAAGAAGTTGATGTACGCAATCAGGCTGATCAGATGGTCTACCAGACTGAAAAGACTATGGCTGACCTCGGCGACAAGCTTGACGAGAGCGAAAAGGCCGAAGTAAATGAAAAGCTTGAAGCTCTGAAGACATCTCTTCAGGGAACAGACACCGAGTCAATCAAGAGCGCAACAGAGGCTCTGACCCAGGCATTTTATAAGCTTTCCGAAAAACTGTATCAGGCTGCAAACCCGCAGGGCGCTGAAGGATTTAATCCTGGAGCTGCAGGACAGGCTGATAATGGCCAGCAGTACTATGATGCCGACTACACAGAAGTAGTTGACGATGATCAGAACAAATAATTAACGGAGGCCTTTATGGCTGATAAAAAACGCGATTACTATGAGGTACTTGGCGTAGAAAAAAGCGCCAGTGCCGAAGAAATAAAGAAAGCGTACCGAAAAGTCACCAAGGAAAATCACCCGGATTTACACCCGGGTGATAAAGCCTGTGAAGAGAGATTCAAGGAAGCCAACGAAGCATACGCTGTCCTATCCGATGAAGAGAAGAGAAAGAAGTATGACCAGTTCGGACATGCAGCTTTTGATCCGAATGCCGGATTCGGAGGCGGTGGTTTCGGCGGATTTGACTTCGGTGACCTTGGAGACATATTTGGCGGCTTTGGGGATATTTTCGGCAGTGCGTTCGGCGGAGGGTTCGGATCTTCAAGAAGAGCAGACCCGAATGCACCCAGACGCGGTTCGGATATCCGTTCATCAATCAATATCAGTTTTGAAGAAGCAGCATTCGGATGCCAGAAGCAGGTACAGACTATAATTACCGAGCAGTGCCCTGACTGTAAAGGCAACGGCTGTGCTCCCGGTACGACACCGGAAGTCTGCCCTGACTGCAAAGGCAGCGGGCAGGTTGTGACGCAGCAGCGTACGCCTTTCGGAATTGCCCAGAGCATGGGACAGTGCCCGAAATGCAAAGGCAGCGGTAAAATAATACATCAGCCCTGCAAGACATGTCACGGCGTCGGCAGCATAAGGAAACAGCACAAGATTGATGTCAAGGTTCCGGCCGGAATCGATGACGGACAGGCACTTCCTCTCAGAGGAAAAGGTAATGCCGGAGTGAACGGAGGACCTGCGGGAGATCTTTATATCTCTGTGATTGTCAGACCATCTTCAGTATTTGAACGTGAAGGTTCAACGGTCTACCTCGAACAGCCGATTTCGTTTGCAGAGGCAGCACTTGGTGCGGAGATTGAAATTCCGACAATTGACGGAAAGGTAAAGTTCACAATTCCTGAGGGAACACAGCCGGGCTCGACATTCAGGCTTAAGGGTAAGGGTATTCCTATTTTGAACGGAAAGGGTGCAAGGGGAGATCAGTTTATTACGGTCACCATTGCGGTGCCCAAAAAGCTTAACTCTGAGCAGAAGGAGCTGCTGAGAAAATTTGCCGAAAGTACCAACAGCGGTGCAAACCTGAAAAACATATTCGGAAAGAAAAAATAAAAAAGCATGCAGGGTATCTTTACAGATACCCTGCATTTTCACCTACTGCCTGATTGATGTGTCCATGCTTACTACAGCAAAAAATACAAACGCTGTTACTGCAGCAATTATCATACCATACCCGCCTCCTTCTTGTAGAGAAGGTCACAGATATTGTTGATTAGATTTTTTAAATCTTCTCTTCCAACGTAATCGTCTGGATTTTCAATTTCGTAGTCGTACAGCTGTTCCTCAAGCTGATCAAGCAGGTCTCTAAGTTTCGGTGCGCTCATTGTTTGATAGTACTTTCCCATTTTATTTCTCCTTTAAAGTAATTACAATTCAAGGGGCTGCTATGTGCCCCGGTCGGATTCAGCCTAAGCGGGTGAACCCAATGACTATGGGAACAAGATCCAAAGCGAACATTATTATAATTGCAGCAGTCATTTTTATGTCCTCACTTTCGTTCTTATTTCTTCCTCTGATTAAAGAATAACAAAAAAGCTGACCGTAAAAGCGGTCAGCTTTGGCATATAATTAATAAAATATAAAAAAATAAGTGCTGTTTTAGTCTTCCTGTTAGCAAGAATCTCAAGCACACAACAATAATATTATATCGTAAGCAATCAGCATTAGCAATATAAATTACACATCCCCTTCGCTTTTCTACGTTTTGTGAGAAATAAACTGAACATGTTTGGCTTATTCGCTAATGGTAATAGCTTTCGTTATGGATTAATATATAATCACATAAAGTTTTATATATATTTATTTTATCTCGATGGAGGTATGGTCCGATGAAATAAATCGGAGCTCCGCAAAATGAGGATGCGGAGCGGGAATCAACTCAAATCAACAGAATAAGGAGGTAATCAATGATGTTGGATATTAAACACTCAGAGAGATAACCCTTAACCGCAGGTGAAAGATGTGTGTTTTGGGTTATCTCTTTTGTTATATTCTATTATTCACTGAAGAAATCTCTCTTGTTGAATGCCGCGGTCATAAAGCGCCAGGCCGCCTTAGAACCTGTAAGCCATTCAATATGGACATTGTTCTTTTCGTTTTTCAGCATCTCACCTACAAGATGCTTGGCTACAACGTCCGGATAATCTCCGAGTATGTTGTAGATTTTTTTTGTTTTCTCGGGTAGGTCAATGGATTCTTTTCCACCGAGAGCCTTGACGGTAAAATCTGTAATCATTATTCCGGGTGAGAGCCGTCCTATCTTTACCTTCGCGCCTTTCTCGTCGCTTTCCTTTGCAACTGCCTGGGTAAAGTGTGTCACCGCTCTTTTGCTGGTTCCGTAGAGGTTAAGTCCGGTCATCATGGCGTCGTTGCTTCCGTATCCCTCAAGGTTATATATGAAGCCTCCTGCCGGCTGCTTTTCCATCTGAAGATATGCCAGCTTTGTACCTATTATCGCACCGCGTAGATCTATATCAAGGATTGCATCAATTTCACTTTCACTCAGTTCCCAAACAGGCTTCATTGGCTGATTTACGCCTGCGTTGTTAATCCAGATATCAATGGAACCGAACTTGTCTACCGAATAGTCTATAAGCTTCTGAATGTCGTCTGAACAGTCAACACTTCCGGCAAAACCTTCACAGCCTCCATTGCCGCTTATTGCCCTCAAAGTATCGAGAGAAGAACTGAGCCGTGTTTCATTTACCCCGTTGATGACGACGTTGAGATTGTTCTCACGGAACAGCTTAGCCATCTCAAAACCAAGCCCTCGGGTGCTTCCTGTAATTACTACCGTTTTCACAGCTTTTGTCCTCTTTCTATTTTTTGTATACTCTGCATTCATACGGCTTCAGGTATTCACCGTTATCCTTGTAGTTGCTGAGTATTATGCTGCCTGGAGCAGAGAATTTCACGGGCGCTTCGGTAAATGAGCAGACAACAGTATACTCATTGCCGCGAGTGTAGGCATATATCTTGCTGCTGGATTTATACAGCTCCTTATAGGGCGCATCCCTGTCAATTTCTTTTTTCAGGGCAATAGCTTTTCTGTAGAAGTTCAATACGGAATCCGGATCCTTTTCCTCATCCTCTACATTGATTTCCTTGTAGTTTGGATTGATATAAAACCACGGCTTATCGGCGGTCGTGAATCCTGCATTTTTCCCTGAGGTCCATGGAATCGGAGTTCTGGCGCTGTCACGTGATGCACTGTAGGATATTTTGAGCCTAAGCTTTTCGGGAAGTTTCAAATGCTGGTTTCTGGTCTGAACATCTTCGTACATATCCATGCTTTCCGGATACCAGTTAGTCATTCCAAGCTCCTGCCCCATATAGACAAAGGGAGTACCCTCTTGCAGCATGTACGCGCAGCAGAGCATTTTCGCACTCTCGGCTCTGTATTTTTCACTGCCGTACCTTGAAACCACTCTTGAATGGTCGTGGTTTTCAATATACAGAAGATTCCAGCTTTTTCCGTGCAGCTTGGTCTGCCATGACGAAAAAGCCTTCTTCAGTTTCTTGAGCGAAAACGGCAGAGGGAAGAAGTCGGTTATCAGACAGTCCGCGCCCATGCACTGGAACTGTATCATCATGTCAAGAAGACCGTCATCCGTATCGGGAGCATATTCTATCGCTTTCTCGGGACCTGTGAGGGCGGTTTCGGCTATTATCACGTAGTCATGTCCTTCAAAGGCTTCATGCTTGAACTGGCTGAGATATTCCTTGAGATGCGGACCATAGTTGTAGTTCAGAATTCCCTTTGCAGAGGGGAAGATATAGTCGTTCGGAAGACCTTCCTTCTTTGAAATGAAGGTGATTACATCTTCACGGAATCCGTCGACTCCCATGTCGAGCCAGAAGCGGAGAAGCTTTACTATTTCTTCTCTTACAGCGGGATTATCCATGTTGAGATCGGGTTGTTTGATGGCAAACAGGTGAAGATAATACTGTTGTCTTACATCGTCCCACTGCCATGCGGAGCCGCCTTCAAACAGGCTCTGCCAATTGTTCGGCTTATCGCGCCAGATGTAGTAGTCGGTATACGGGTCAATACGCTGGCGTGACTTCTGAAACCATTCGTGCTCATCGGATGTGTGGTTGACGACAAGGTCCATGATAATCTTCATACCGCGCTCATGTGCACCGTCCAGAACCTTCTTGAATGCATCCATCCCGCCGAATTCTTCGGCAATATCCATATAGTTGGAGATGTCATATCCGCAGTCTATTCCCGGAGAAGGGTAGAGAGGACTGAACCATATTCCGTCACAGCCGAGGCTTTTTATATAGTCAAGCTTTTCATAAACACCTATAAGGTCACCCATTCCGTCGCCGTTTCCATCTTTGAAGGATCTCGGCCAAACCTGATAGAAAACACCATCTTTATACCATTTGGTTCTTTTCAATTCTTGCACCTCCGACGCAGTTACTTTATAATGCAATTGTAGCACAGGAGGAGTCGTTATGGAATTTTATTTTAAAAACAACTTCCTTATGGGAGTGGCATCTGCCGCAACTCAGATAGAGGGCGGTGACACGGATAACAACTGGCTTGAGCTGTGGAAGGAAGGCGGCATCAAGGATGGCGCAAGTCCTGCGGTTGCAGACGACCACTGGAACCGCTGGGAGGAAGACACACGCCTTATGGCGGATATGGGCATCCAGATTTCCAGATTCGGAATAGAGTGGGGCAGAATTGTCCCGGAAGAGGGAAAAGTCGACCGCACTGCGATAGAACACTACCGCAGCGAGATACAGCTTATGCTTTCCCTCGGTATAAGACCACTTCTAACAATTCATCACTTTTCAAATCCAATGTGGTTCGAAAAGAAAGGCGGCTGGCTTAAACGCGAAAACAACAAGTACTTTCTTGAGCTTGTTAAGATAGTAGTTGAAAACTTCGGTGATCTCGTGAACGAATACATTACCATAAATGAGCCTAATGTATATGCTACAAACTGCTACTGCTTCGGGCAGTGGTACCCGAGACACAATTCGCTTGCCGAAACATTTACCGTTATGGAGAACTTCGCATACTGCCATATTAAGGCGTATGAAATGATTCACTCCATGAGAAAAGCAAAAGGTTACAGCGATACTAAGGTGGGCTTTGCAAATCACCTGAGGCCATTTGATCCAAAGGACCCCAAAAATCCTGCACACGTAGCGGAGGCAAAGGCTGCCGAATGGTTTTTCCAGAGAGCTCTTACCGAGGCTATGACGCTTGGTAAATTCAGCATCCCGCTGATTAATCACTGGGGAATCAAAAGAGGAGAATATACGGATTTCAACGGGATCAACTATTATTCAAGGAGCACGATATCCGGATTTGCAGACAGTGTAAAGGAAAACACTCCGAAAAACGATCTTGGATGGGAGATATATCCGGAAGGACTGATACGCTGCGGCGCATACCTGACAGGCCTTTTAAGAAGACCGCTATATATAACAGAAAACGGGACATGTGACAATAACGATATGTTCCGCGAGAAATACCTATATGACCACCTGAAGGCGGTTTCCGAGTCTCCGCTTCCGGTGGAAAGATACTATCACTGGTGCTTCTGCGACAACTGGGAATGGGCGGAAGGACAGAGCGCAAGATTCGGAATAGTCCATGTTGACTATGACACGCAGAAGAGAACAGTAAAACGTTCCGGACAATTCTTTACAGAGATGATAAAGAATCACGGCGTAACACAGAAAATGTATGACGAATATGTCAGAGACGAGGTTTACAAAGTCAGATGATCAGCACATTCAAAAGCGGAGGCCTTGAGCACTTTCTTCTTGCCAATGATAATCTCAGCTGCATATTGAGAATTAACTGCGGCAAGGTTGAACTCGTGCATTTCGGAAGACCCGTAAGTGAGCATGACGCAAAGGCGCTTGCCGTAAAGCCTGGTCCCGGATGGGGAACGAGTATTCTCTATGATGACGGAATATGCCTGGATGTTCTTCCTCTTGCATGGAGCGAGAGCGGTGCAGGTGACTACCGTGAATCGCCAGTTGAAATACAGATTGACGGAAAAAGTGTAGTACCATCATTTGAGTATAAATGTGCAGGCATGGTGAAGACGCAGATGAGCAGCACACTGCCATCCTGCCGCGGCCAGTGCGAAAGCCTGTGCCTTACACTTGTATCATCATATGCAGTAATTAATCTGTATTTTGATCTTTATGAGACGGCTCTTGTACGCAGAACTGAACTCCTGAACAAGACAAACCGGGACATTACCGTAACGAAGATTATGAGCATGATGATGGACCTCAAGGGAGATTATAAAATGACAACCCTTGACGGCAACTGGATTGCCGAGACACATGCGCATACGGTTGACGTGTCATATTCAAAGGTTGTAAATGAGAGCCTGACAGGCTTTTCGTCCAACCGCCATAATCCCGGTTTCCTCCTCAGCAACAATGATGAAGTATATGGATTCAATCTGGTGTATTCCGGAAATCACTATGCATCTGCGCAGAAAAGCCACCAGAATTTCACACGCGTAATGCAGGGTATAAATCATGACAACTTTACCTGCTGCCTGAAAAAGGGAGAGAAGTTTGAAACGCCGGAAGCCGTCATGGCATATTCGTGCAATGGAATGAACGGTATAAGACATGCCATGCACAAATTCGTTAATGAGCACATTGTGCCTGAATACTGGCAGTACAGGGAACGCCCGGTGCTTTATAACGACTGGGAAGGCTGCATGTTCGATTTCGATGAGAACAAACTTCTGAAGCTGGCAAAGAAAGCCAAGGCAATCGGCTGTGAGCTGTTTGTTCTTGACGACGGATGGTTTGGACAGCGTAATTCAGATACAGCAGGTCTCGGCGATTATGAAGTAAATACAAAGAAACTGCCAAACGGCCTGAATGGCCTTTCAAAGAAACTAAAGTCAATTGGGTTGGATTTCGGCCTCTGGTTTGAACCTGAAGCTGTTAACCCGGATTCTGACCTTTTCCGCACACATCCCGACTGGGCTCTTGAGGGCGGTCTCGGAAGAAACGAATATCTTCTCGACCTGAGACGTGCTGAAGTGCGCGACTATATAGTTGAAAACGTATCAAGAATAATAGATGAATCTGACGTGAAATACGTCAAATGGGACATGAACCGGCACTCGCCTCTTCTTGGATATGATGCGCACGAGTATATCCTGGGCTTATATGATGTGCTTTCAAGAATATTCACTCCGCGTCCTCAGGTGCTTCTTGAAGGATGTGCTTCGGGCGGAAACAGATTTGATCTCGGAATACTGTGCTTTGCTCCGCAGAGCTGGGCAAGCGATAATACTGATCCCATAGAGAGACTTGATATAAAGGAAGGCCTTTCCTATCTCTATCCGCTTTCGACAATGGGATGTCATATTTCAGCCAGTGCACATATTCAGACACTCAGAGCCACACCTCTCTCCACAAGGGCAAATGTGAGCTTTTTCGGAATATTCGGGCTTGAACTTGACCTTACTCATCTGCTGCCTGTTGAGATAGACGAACTTAAAAATGCCGTCAGCTATTATAAGGAGCACAGGAAACTGTTCCAGTTCGGCGAGTTTTCAACGCTTAGATGCGAAAAGGGTGCAACATCCTGGCAGGTGAGCACAAAGGACAAGACGGCAGTGGGGGTCTTCCACCGCATAGTTCATGCGGCTCAGGGATATGAGTGGCTATATGCGGATGTGGAAAAGAGCGGCAGCTATGATGTCGAATCACGTCCCCAACTTCTGCGTGTTATGCAGTTTTCATCTATGGTCAGGCATCTCGTTCCGCTGAACCTCGATCCTAACGGAGCTGCAGTCAGGGCTGCGGACAGATTCTACAGAATGCAGGACAGCGTGCAGAAAACATCATGTACCGGTGCTGCACTTAAGGCGGGAGTGCCGATGAACCTAAAGTTTACCGGTACCGGATATGACAGCGAAATGAGAAATCAGGGAGATTTTTCAAGCAACATATATCTAATCACAAAATGCGGCAGAACCGAAAAGGTTCTGGATTTACTGAACAGGGGGAAAAAAGAATGAAAGCAGACAAACTGATACTCGGCAATATTATGACTTTGGATGTGGACGAGCCATATGTTGAGGCTATGGCCTATGGCCGTAAAGGAAGGCAGAATCGTATTTCTCGGCACGGAAAAAACTGCGAGGAAGATCTGCGATGAAAATACGGCTGTTCTCGACTATGGGAAAAACACGGTATATCCCGGCTTTATGGATGCACATACTCACGGGCTTATGGCCGGGCAGAGACTTGCAATAGAGTTTGATTTATCTGATGGCAGTTCTATGCAGGACTATGTCGATATAACTAAGCAGTATATTGATTCACATCCGGGCAGAACATGCTATAAAGGTGCCGGGTGGAATGAATATGAGGAACCGACGGCAGCAATGCTTGATGCAGTCTGCTCTGATGCCCCCATTCTTCTGACTTCATCTGATGCACATTCATGCTGGCTGAACAGTTGTGCACTGAAACAGTGCGGGTTTGATGCTCAGAAGGCAAAGGAAATGGGATACGATCTTGTGCATGTGGATGAAAACGGAAATCCGTCCGGACGGCTGTGCGAGGCTGCGGGACAGAAGGCAAGAGAAGCATTCCAGCCTAATCTTGAGGAAATAAAAGAGGGACTTCTCGCCTGGCAGGAGTTTGCTTTTTCACAGGGAATGACAGGAGTAGGTGAATGCCTGCTGGATATGTATGAAGACGGGCTGAAGGCGTATGACGAGCTAAACCGTGAGGGAAAGTGGAAACTCAGAACATATGCCTATCCCACATGCAGGGAGATTGTTTTAGGAGGAAGAGTCAGTGAACTCGGCGATCACCTTCTGGGACTGAAGCAGAAATACGACTCGGACCATTTCCGCATTATGGGGTACAAGGTTGTTCTGGACGGGGTTGTTGAAGCACATACCGCCTATATGGAGGAGGATTATGCAGATCAACCGGGATACAAAGGTGTTTTAAACATAAAAGACCAGGACAAGCTTAATGAACTGGTGCTTACAGTAAACAAGGCGGGACTTCCTGTTCACACTCATGCCATTGGGGACGGCGCAGTAAGAATGATACTTGATGCCTATGAATACTCCGAGACTGAAACCTTCAATTTTGAACTGAGAAATGCTGCATGTCATCTCCAGTGCGTAAGAAATGAGGATTTCGCACGTTTTGCAGACTACAACGTGGTTGCAGTTGTGGCACCGCTTTGGGTACCGGTTGAACAACCCTTCTTCGATAATGAAATTGAGTATCTGGGAAAAGACAGAGCATGGAACGAGTACCCGATTGGATCTTTTGTAGACGCTGGCGCCACAATTGCATTCCATACGGACTACCCTGTCACCCCCAACATGAACGCACCGCGCTCCATCTATACAGCTGTTAAAAGAGGAGCACCCGACAAAGGACCGGAATCAGTCAAGAATCCCGATGAGGGCATTCTGCCCATCGCTGCACTACTTGCATCTACGATAAACTGCGCATACCTTTTTAAAGTCGAAAATGAGCTTGGCAATTTCAGGATTGGCAAAAAAGCCGACGCAACGGTTTTTGACAGGGATTTTCAGGACCTGGATGATCTGTATCATGTCGATGAGACCAAACTTGTTGCAACAATAATCGACGGAGAAGAAGTTTACAGGGCAAAAACGGAATAATATCAGGTGATATAATGGACGAGGAAAAACTCCGGGAAAAATATATTGATGGAGAAAGCATATTTAAAGGAAAGATAATGAATGTCCGGAGAGATATTGTCGAGCTTCCCAACGGAAACAGAGCTTCAAGAGAACTTCTTCGGCACAACGGGGCAGTCGGCATCGTTGCCCTCGATGACAACAATAATGTATGTGTGGAAAGACAGTACCGCTACCCCATAGACGAGGTCATTACCGAAATCCCTGCAGGCAAGCTGGATACTCCCGATGAGGACAGACTTTCCGCCGCCAAGAGAGAGCTCCGCGAGGAAACGGGGATTACGGCGAAAAGCTGGGAGTTTCTCGGGACTTATTATCCGGCTGCCGCATATTCCGATGAGAGAATAACGCTTTATCTGGCAAGAGATCTTGAACTCGGCGATCAGATGCTTGATGACGATGAGTTTCTCAACATGACTTTTGTCCCATTTGAAGAGGTCTACCATGATGTAATGGATGACAAGGTGCCGGACGGAAAGACACAGGTAGCTGTTTTGAAGGCATACCAGAAACTGAACCAGTAACTGGTTTTACAAAATCAAAAATGCAGGCTTTGAAGAACGACTTCAAAGCCTGCATTTTCAGTTATATGTATTTCTATATCTCAGAAAGAATTATGCTTTGTTCTTTTCAATCTCACCGCAGATTCTGTCATATTCGTCCTCGTCAAGCTTGTAGTGCTTTTTGTAGAGAACACGTGTAGCATACATGAAGGCAAGCGGGATGATGGTAATGAAAAGAAGCATTCCAAATTTCTGGCCGGGCTGAACCTGAGACAGTACTTCGGCTATTTTCGAGAGTTTGACCTGCTCGGTTATCTGCCCGAGGTTTGTCTGCTGCTCAAGGGATGAAATCTGGTTGGTGTAATTCATGACACCGAATAGAGCATAGGAAATATTGACTATCAGAACACAAAGGGCACTGGCAAATTTTGTGATGAAGGGACGTACGGAAGCAATAATTGCATCATCTCTTTCACCGCAGATGTACTCGTTGTATTCAACCGTATTGATAATGGATATCATGCAGATGAGGTAGTAGGCATAGAAGCCGAAGTTAGCGAGCATATATCCGATAGTGAATATCCAGAACTTTGCATTTCCGCTCGGGAGAATAATTCCGTCAAGGAACATAATGCCGTATCCGATTGCAGATACAATAAACATCTGCCACATGAATTTCTTTCTCTTGATTTTTTTGGCAATTGCCGGATAGAAAACCATCAGAAAGGCGGTTGCAAACATGCCGACTGTTGTAAACAGGCTCCAGAAGCTTCCCTCATATCCGAATTCAAAATAGATGTACATCTGTCCGAGACCGTTCAGACAGATATTCTGGCCGACCTGCTGAAGAAGGAAAATCAGTCCTATCCAGAGAAGCTGGTCATTGCCTTTGAAAACGCTGATTATTTTTTTGAAACTGAAGGGAGGGACAGGCTCTTTCTCATAAGACCTGTCTTCCTTTACGCCGAATATGGTAAAGCACAGAAACAGCGGCGCGAGAATAACAACCACAAGCGCAACTTTTCCGTATGCATATGATGTGTTTCCTCCGATTGCAAGTGCTCCGACCGTGAAGAGCGGTATCAATACTGATGCAAGCGTTCCGCCTATACCGGCAAAGAGGTTTGTTCTGGATGTGAACTGGTCTCTGCGGTGTGCATCTGATCCTAGAGATGGAATCATGCCCCAGTATGAAATGTCATGCATGGTGTAGGTGATTGAGTAGAAGAAATACATGATTCCGAAGAACCATATGAAGCTCCAGCCCTGAAGCTTGGAATTGAACATGGCATAGACGACGATGGATGTTGTTACAATGCCTATTACAAGCCACGGCTTGAACTTGCCCCACTTCGTTCTTGTCCTGTCAATGATGTTTCCCATGATTGGGTCATTTAGGGCATCAAATATTCTTGCTCCGACCATGATAGCCGTTATTGCCGCAAGCATTTTTGTGTCCAGCTGGCGCGTGAACATGACGAATGTCAGAAGATAGCTCGTGAAGAGCTGGTAGACCATGTCACGTCCGACTGTTCCCAGAGGGAACATCAGAAGATTCTTTTTCGTGGTTTTCTCGTCCATTGTTTTTCTCCTTATTCTGATTAATTCTGCTGTGTGCCTTTGGCTTTCCAAAGCCAGTATATCCGACCGTCGGCAAATGTCATGCCGATTTTTTTCGAGAGGTTTATCGAAGGAAAGTTGTCTTCGTAAATCTGTCCGTAGGGATATGCGCCGCGTGCAAGCTGGTAATTGGTAATATATTTCAGAAGGGTCTCAGCGAGACCTCTGCGGCGGAATTTGTCGAAAACATATAATACACCGCATGCACCTTCAAGATGAACACCTATGTATCCAGCCATTTCACTTTGCCCCTCTTCATTTCTTCCGTATGCTGCAAAGAAGTGCTCGCTGTGAAAAAGCAGGTCCTTCATTTTGTCATCGCCCTCACTGTAAGTTTGAAGGAATTTGCCGAAATCCTCTTCATTGGGCTTGCGGATGGTGAAATCCTGAGAGTCGAGGTCAAGCGGAAAAGGAACGGTACCGAGATATACTCTCTGAATATTGGGCTTGGCGCTTTCAAAGCCCATTTCATTCACCAGGTAATCGTGGACAGCTTTGTTCCTTACGACTATGTCTATTCCGTCAGGACCTTCTTCAAGCATATCCATGAGACTGATCATCTCTTCTTCGTCCGTACCGGCAAGCTGGTAGAGACCAAAACTGTGTTCGCGCTGAAGATACGCGCTTTTGCTGTCATATATAACATCGCAGCTTCCCTGACGTATGCATTCAAGAATGTCAACGTGCAGAGGAAAGTCTTTTTCCATCTGTTCCAGATAAAGAAGTTTTTCCATAAGCTATGCTCCGTATCCGACTGCAAGTCCAAGGAGAAGAATCAGGCTTGTGAGAACAAGATTCAGAAGCTGAAATTTCAGGCTGAACTTTGCCCATTTGCTGTAGCTTATATCCGAAACGCCAAGGCTTATCAGAAGAGCCGGGTTTGTCGGATAGAACACATTGGAAAAGCCGTCTCCGAACGCATATGCGACAATGCAGAGCTGGGCAGGGATTGAAAAAACGCGCGCTATCGGAACAATGAGAGGAATGAGCATAAAAGCCTTGGCAGAGCCCGATGCAATGAAGAAGTTCATTATAAGAACAATCAGATAAATGAAAAGGATAACCGCCCACTTGGGCATTGTTCCCGCTATGCCGACGGCTGCATGGATTATCGTATCAAGGCGGTGCGACTGTTCAAGAATGTATTTTATTGAAGAGGCCATAAGAATCATGACCACAGCGGGAAGAAGGCTTACCATTCCATCCCAGAATACCTTCGCAAAAGCCTTGCCCTTGAGACCGGCGCAAAGTGCCGAAGCCACGCCGCCGACAAGAAAGGCGAGGGCGAAGATTATGAGGGTGAAGTCTTGAAGAACTGTTATAAACGGAGAAAGAAGGACAAGCACGATTCCGCACAGAATCGCAATTACAAAAATCTTGAGTGCCTTTCCAAGATTGTCATTGTATTCAAAACTGCCGTCAAGCTCTTCAGCATCATCGCGCTCCACTTTCTTCGCATAAGTTCTCACAAACCACAACAGAAGAAAATAGATGCAGATAAATGCCAGCAGTCTAAGCCATATTCCTGAGAACATAGGAAGCCCGACAAGCTCCTGAGCAACACCTACGGTGAAGGGATTGCATACACCGGTTGAAAAACCGCAGCCGGTGGCAAGAAGACTCATTGCAACACCCGTCAACGGATCCCAGCCAAGACTTACTGCAAGGGCCACTACTATAGGAACGAGAGGGACAACTTCTTCAAATGATCCGACAAGGGCACCCATCGCCATGAACGCAAGCATCATCACGGCCATGAGTTTATAGCGCCTTGACTTGTATTTGAAAGTTATTAAGTCGAGCATATATCTCATTAATCCGCTTTTTTCAAGCAGATTAAATACACCGCCGATAACTAGAAGGAATATGATGACGGCGATAATAGTTGCACTTCCGTCGACGGTCAGAACAAGGAACGGGCTGAAAAGCCACTGCCAGAAGGAAAGATTTCCTTCCACGTTCTTAAACTCCGAACTCGTATCGACTATCATATTGCCGCTTTCATCGGCGATTCTTGCGTATTCACCGCCCGGGATAACGAGCGTGATGAGATATGCCAGAATCATCAGCGCAAATATAACCGCAAGTGCGATTATGAATGATCGTGCGCTGATATTCAGTCCTTTTTTCGCGCTTGTTTCCATATATAAGATTCTCTCAGTCTTCTATATTTTCTTCAGATTCCTTCTGAGCTAAATCGTTCGTGTCCATGCTGTCCTTGTATACAATCTTGCTGTCCCAGAGATATTCAAGTACAAGATTAAGAAACATGTTGATAAAGGTTACAAGGTATTCATTCCATCCGATGTTTGTAAGCCAGTGCTCCAGCAATGTCGTAGCAGGTGTAAACGGAACATAGAACAGGAAGACGAGGAACATCGCCCTCGGAACATTTGCCGCGCTTTTAAAGGTAAACTTTCTGTTGAAAGTGAAGTTCCAAAGAATGCTGAGAATTAAAGCTATGAGGTAACTGAGCCAGTACGGCCAGTGAAATACTTCATTGAACAGTGCAAATGACCCGATTTCAATCAGGCCAGCGGTGGACGAAAACAGAACAAATTTTATAGTTCTCCACAACTCCGGGTGCTTTTTCATTTTTTGATCTCCTTGTAGAGCTTTTTGTTGGTTTTATAAATCTGTCTGAAGGTGTTGTAGTAGGGTTCATATTGGGCATGCTTTTCCATGTCTGGTTCATAGCATGCATTTGAAGGAATATATGAACCTGCATTTTCTATGCTGTCAATAACTCCGAGCCCGACTGCGGCGCATATTGCCGCACCGACAGCTCCGACATTCTGGGGAGAAGCGACAGTTTCAATTCTTCTGCCTGTTATATCTGCAAGCATCTGGCAGGATACCGGCGACAAGGCACCGCCGCCTACAAATCTTATCGGATCGGATGTTTTTATCTTTGCACTCTGGCATTCAAGCATCCAGCGCAGATGATAGAAGACGCCTTCAAGAACGGCTTTTATCATATCTGTTTTGCCGGTTTCAAGCTTTATGCCGAAGAACATGCCGGTTGAGTCGGGATCTTCAAACGGACACCTGTTGCCGTGAAGCCACGGAGTGAAAATCACCCCGTTTGATCCGGGCGGCAGGTCCTTGATAACATCCGTGAGGTACGAATATAAACTAGTGTATGTGCTTTCGTATCCCTCCGCAACATGTTTTTTCTCGAGATATATCCCGATTTCGTCGAGGGCAAGGTGATCCTTGACCCATTCAAGACATTTGCCGGCTGTTTCCATTTCGGCAAAATAGTTGTATTTTCCGCTTTCGGCTCCGGTGATAGCCGCAATCATAGCGCTGACATCCACCATCTGCTTATCAACAACGGTTACCACCCATCCGGATGTTCCGGAGTAGATGTGTGTATCTCCGAGTTTAACTGCTCCGGCGCCTACTCCAATCAGCGAGCTGTCTCCGCCGCCTCCGAACACGGGCGTTCCGCTCTTGAGCCCGAGTTCTATTGCGGCCTTCTCGCAGAGGGGGCCGACCATGTCGGTGGATTTGATTATCTCCGGAAGAATAGAGCTGTCGATGTCAAACAGCCTGCACATCTTTTTGCTCCAGCCTTCCTTGCCAGGACGCGTGTCATAAATCAGCGTTCCAAATGCGCTGTCCTGGGTCATGGTAAACCTTCCGGTGCAGCGCGTGGTAAGATAATCCTTTACATCCAGCCACTTGTATGCACGGCTGAAATTCTCAGGCTCATTTTCCTCAATCCATTTTAGCTTGTACACAGGGTCCTTTACCGATGAGGATACTGCACCCGTAATAATAAGACTGGGAATAAGCTTGAATATATTGGCTCCTGCAACCTGAGGTCCGTATGCCATCCATTTTTTGAGCTGAGAGACACTTCTCTGGTCCATGTAGCTCATGGGACGGTGAACAGGAATTCCGTCCTTGTCGACTAAAACAAGCCCCTGCATCTGGCTGCAGAATGAGATACCGGAGATTTCATCCGCGGCAATACCGGATTTTTCAAGCACTTCATGTGTTGCCTCACACATGCCCTTCCACCAGTCATCTCCGTCCTGCTCCGCTCCTCCGTCCGGAAGGATATAAAGCGGATATGACCGCGATGCTCCCTCAACGAGCTTTATTGTCTTGTCAACCTGAAATATGCACGTTTTTACACCTGATGTACCTATGTCGTAAGCAAGTATGTAGGTCATTGTTATTTGTCCTTTTGTTTTGAGTACTTGACGGTATATACGAGATGCTCAAGATGAGCAATGGGTTTTGAAATAGGTTTTGCAGTTTTTACATATCGGGAGGCAAGCTCGTTTTTCTCGCGGACCAGAGCAACGGCTTCTTTATCTTCGCCATGGTTAGGAAGCCCTCTTGACGAGAACATCTGAGCATAGTCATCAAGCCACGGGAGAGAACAGTTTCCGCTTTCGGAAGAGTTTTCGAGAAAAAGCTTCCTGCAGTTTTCCTCCAGCGCTTCAGCAAGAGCGAAGGCATCATCACAGTCTCTGCCTATGCACAGCGCACCATGCTTGGCCATGAGAAAAGATGACATTTCTGGATTTGCTTTGATGCATTTTGCAACGTTTTCCTTGAGCTTTTTTGTCCCGGAGAGGCCATATCTGGCGCAGGGCGCGAAATCTGTGCTTTTTTCTTCAGCACATATCGCCGATGCATAGAGCTGATGGGTATGAATTACAAAATCAGCATCTTTTCTCAGCAAATAACATGCGGCATGGATGCCCTTTTCACTTGAGGGTTTAATATCTCCTTCGTATGAGCAGTCGGCTATGTTAACGACAACCAAATCGCCTTCCTTAAGAGTTTCATATGCTCTTCCCGATGGTGTAATAACAAACTGTGTATCGGATATTCTGGCGGAAATGTTGCCCCATGTGCGAGCAATGAGCTTTTTTTCTATCAGCTCATGACCGGCTTTTACGACGAGCTTTCTCGCTTCACTTTCACTGTACATTACTTGACCTGTCCGCAATTCTTAAAGACTTTTTCAAATCTGCTTAAAACATCATCAATGTCCTGCTCGGTGTAGGCTGCACTTGTGTACAGGCGTGAGCCAGCAAGAGTTACGATGCCCTCTGCCATATATGCGGCACCGATATGCTCCATTTCTTTCTTGCGTATGTCTGTCTGCGAAAGCACAGACGGAATGGTCCAGGGCTTGGACCAGTCAATCTGGAAGTGCATCGTTCCAACACTATCCAGATGGCATACACTGCCGATATTGAATGCAACAAACGGCAGGTCGTACTTTTTAATGAGTTCCTGAAGACCCTTCGTGAGCCGGTCGCCCATACGACCTGCAACCTCGCAGGCGTTTCTCTTTTCAATTTCACAGATTGCCGTATATCCGGCAACACAGGAGATTGGAGTTGCAGCCATTGTGCCGCCGCACATGGCCTTTTTAACTTTCTTTCCACTACCGTCAAGGCCGGCCCCAAGATATGCCATACAATCTCTGTGACCGCCTACGCCGCCGGCTCCCGGATATCCGCCGGCAATGATTTTTCCGAAGACTGTAAGGTCCGGATCAACTCCGTAGTAACCCTGTGCACCGCTGAGACCTATCCTGAATCCGGAAACGACCTCATCGCAGACAAACAGTGCACCATACTTATGGGCAAGTTCCTCACAGCCCTTTACAAATTCTTTTGAAACAGGTCTTGTGCCGCTTTCCGGGCCGATTGGCTCAATATATACGGCAGCTGTGCCGCCTGAAAGCTCATTTTTCTTAAGCTTTCTTTCGAGGTCTTCAAGATCATTCGGGAAGAACTCGTCTGTGTGTTTGAAAACAAAGTTCGGAACGCCGGGGCTCTGCAGACCCTTGGTTCCCGGAACGCGCATTCCGTAGGCAAGCTGATCTGACCAGCCGTGGTAGGCACCTCCCATCTTCAGAACATTTTTCTTTCCTGTTTTAAGCCTTGCAACACGAAGTGCACACATGCAGGCTTCCGTGCCTGAACCGAGCATACGGAACATATCAACGCTCGGAACACAGTCGCTTATCTTCTTGGCAAGCTTGTACTCATACTCGTGGAAAAGACCGGTTGACGGTCCACAGGTGTTGAGCAGATCAATTACGGCATCACGTACTACGGGATCATTACTTCCAAGCAAAGTCGGACCGCCTGCCTGCAGCAGGTCATAATACCAGTTTCCGTCAATGTCATACAGCTTGTTTCCCTCAGCTTTTGTAATGACAATAGGGAACGGATAGTTAAAAGCAAGGTTGTGCTGAACTCCACCGGGGATAATCTTCTTCGCTTCTGTAATCATCTCCTTGGATTTTGCACACTTCTTGTCAAAATAGTTTTCACAGTAATCCTTGAGTGCTTCGCTTTTTATGCTGTAAACGGGCTTTTTGATAAGCTCGTCAAGCTGTCTGGTGACTTCAGCTGCATCAAGGTATTCGTCAATTGCAAATCCATTATACGCCACTTTGTTCTACCTCCTAAAATGGACAGATAATAATGTAGAAATTATAGCATTGAACATAAGTAAAAACAAGGCAGACGGGAAGCGCCTGAAGCCTGCTTGTCGGGATGTCAAATTGTACAAAATAAGAAGAACTTAATTAATAATAGTAATGAAAATTAGAGTTGAAAACATTATTGCGTTGACTAACTATATTAGCAAAGTTAAAATATTAATTATCTATCAGACAAAATAAACTAATGAGAGAGAGGTAAAAGCTTTTGAAGGATCTGAAATACCTGAAGTATTTTGAAGATTTGCTTCAGGAAGCAAACAATGAGCTGATTACCCAGGCAAAGAAGGACAAAAAGGTTGCAGTGGCGTTTGTCTGTGAAAATACGCCGGAGCCCTTGATGAACCTTCCCGGAACATTCGGCATCCGTCTGACCGCTCCGAATACCGGGTCCATGGATATCGCGACATACTACATGACCAGTTTCCTCTGTGAAACGAGCCGCGCACTTCTTGAGCGCGCAATCGAGGGAGGGTACAACTTTGCCGATTGCATAATAGCTCCTGACGGCTGCACAATGATGAACCGCTGTATCGAGAACATGGAATTGCTTAAAACCATGGGCAAGGGCAACAAGAAGTTCTTCTATGAGAACATGGAGATTCCTCTGAAGGCAGATGATAATGGCGTTGAGCTCCTTGTTCTTCAGTGCCAGAACCACATCCTTAATCCGCTTAAGGAAAAATACGGAATTGATATTTCCGACAAGGCTATAAGAGCTGCCGTAAAAGAGCATAACGAAATATGCCAGCTTATTGAGGAACTTGGAGAATTCCGCAAGGAAGAGTATCCGAGAATAACAGGATATGAGTTTGCAGTATTCACACTTGCATCATATGTCTGCCCCAAGTATCTGATTAAAGACAAGCTCAAGGAGACACTTGCAGAAGTCAAGAAGAGAAAACCAGATGACAAGAAGGCAAGAGCACGTGTTATGGTAGTCGGCTCCGAGGGTGATGATGTTGGGTTCATCAAGCTCATTGAGGATACCGGTGCTTACGTCTGCGCAGACCGTTACTGCTTCGGCTCATTCCCGGGAAGAAAGCCCATTGAACTGACAAAAGACGAGGATGCACTGACTCAGGTATGCCGTCACTATGTATATGAAGGCCAGTGCCCGCGCCAGATGAATATGGCAAAGGTCTACGGACGTAAGAAGTATGTTGCGGAAATCGCGAAGGAATACAATGCAGATGGTATCATCTACAATCAGGTTAAATTCTGCGATCCGTGGGCATATGAAAGACTTCTCGGTTCTACAATGCTTCGTGACGACTACGGATATCCGGTTCTCAGTGTTGACAGACCTTACAATATTGGTTCTTCAATCGGACAGATGAGAACACGTGTACAGGCATTTATAGAGTCACTTGAAATAAAGGAAATCCAGGGAGGTACGAAGTAATGGCTACAACATTCAATCCAAAAGCCAAAAAAGGCGATAAGCAGTACGGCGTACTTTTCGACGGAGGGAAAGTCCGTAAACGCAGAGAGTGGCGTGGAATTAAGGACACTCTTTATGATTACTGGAGATGGCTCGGAATCTGGAAGATAATGGTGGACTGCTCACTGAGCCCCGGATTCATTCAGGGTATCTTCCGCTACCGCTGGGCAGGAGTTTACCTCGGACTTCCGCATATGATAGACAAGTTCACAATGGGCCAGCGTGATGAGACCCTGCGTATAACCCATACCGCTATGGACTATGTTGCATATGATGTTGCAGTTTCCATCCAGAGATGCTTCCGCGGCGACAGAAGACTTCATAACGACAAGGAGTTCTCAGAACAGTGCGTTCTTTGCGATGAAAATGCCATGACCGCATTCATGATGGGATTCCCGGATCTGTATGCTATTCTTCGCGAAGTTCCGACAATGTTCTCGGCTAACCTTATCAAGCAGGATTGCGTTGAGCACTATCTTGATGTTGCGCAGCTGTATGGTATTCCCGGCGATGTATGCCCGATGCCTGAAGCCGAAGCCGGTATCTCCATTGACGACGACTTCCCCGTACTCGGCAAATGTGCGGTTCAGGTCAACACAACATGTGACGGCTCACTTATGGGCAACGGAATTATTGCAAAGAGACTTGAACGCGAATACGGTATCCCGACATTCCAGCTGGTTGCTCCTATGCGCCATCAGTCCGAAGATGTTCAGAAGTATGCAGCCGAGGATATGAAGGCAGCCATAAAGTTTGTTGAAGAACAGACTGGGGCAAAATGGGACTGGGACAACTACTTCAAATGCGCAAAGCGCGTAAACAATACGACGAGGCTCCGCTGGGAGTGGCTTGAGGTTAACTCAACTCCTTATCCTCAGTTCTTCGGCGCAGTGTTCTCTCTTTACAATGATACCAACTATATGGGCAACTGCGGACGTTCTTCCGAATTCCCGGAGATAGACGAAAAGATCGCAAAACTTGTACGTCAGGGATATGAGAAGAAGACAATGATGGCTCCAGAGTACAGACACAGATGCATTGTCTGGGGTGTTCAGCCTCAGTATGTCATCGATATGCTTTACTGGATGGTTAACTGCTGGGGTGTTGTTCCTCTTACTGACATGCTTTCAATGGTTATTGAAAGAGAAATTGCTGACGAGGATACACCTGAAAACCGCGAGCAGGCCTACTACGACATGGCATATCTCAATGAGAACATGATCATGAGAAACCGCACACACGGCGGATATCAGGTTCTCGTTGATGACCTCTGGGAGTTCTGTGAAAGACTCAATGCCGATATGGTTATGATGTGGGAACATATGTCATGCAAGGCACTTGACGGAATGCACGGCCAGTTCGAAGAGCAGGCACGCGAACGCGGAATTAATCTTGTCTGGGTCAGCCATGACCTTTGCGATCCGCGCGTCTACACACGTCAGGCAATACGTGATCAGTTCAACTCTTACATGCGCACGGTTATGCGTGAGGAGCCTCTTGATCCTTCAATAGAGGTTCTTCCGGATGAGAATGCATGGTGATAAAGGAGAAAGTCATATGTGCAAAGCTAAAAAAATATTATTGATAATTCTTTTACTTCCTGTAATAGCATTCCTGGTAACATTCGGAATCTATTTCTTCAACCTTGATATGAAGATAGTTGCCTACCTGGTTGATCCGATCCTCCAGAAGCATTACACAAAAATCAAAAGAAAACAGTACGTTTAATCAAGAGCAAAGGCGCCGGAAATTCCGGCGCCTTTTGTTAAAACAACTCCTTTAACAGATAAGAAATCAGACGAGGCATTCATACATGCTTCGTCTGATTTTGTGCTTATTTTGGATTAGAGGCTTTTTACAAGTTTTAAAATTGTATCTGCGCACTCCTGACAGATTGGACGGTCGTCGTCGACAATGTTGTAAAGCGGATCTCTTACACCGCCAGCATCGGGGCCGCCCATGAGCCTAATGGTTTCCTTCAGCATCGCGTACATATTGCCCTTTCCTGAGCAGAGCTTGTAGATAAGGTGGCAGCACTCGTCCTGAAGCACTCTGGCCTTCTCAATTTTGCCTTCAACAGCATAGTTGTAAATGGCCATATAAAGCTCCGGCATAACAGCATATGTTCCGCCTATACCACCTACAGCACCTGCGCAAATGCCGGACAGAAGCTGCTCATCTGGTCCGTTGAACACTATAGCACCTTCATCACGCCACATCTCAATATCCTGAATCGGCATGGAACTGTTCTTTACTCCAATTACTCTTTCGTTCTTCAGCATATTTCTGAGAAGTTCGCTTGAAAGCGCAACACCCGCAAGCTGAGGAATATTATAAATAATGAAGTCTGTGTTCGGTGCGGCAGAGGAAATATCATTCCAGTATTTCTCAACTGCATGCATCGGGAGATGGAAATAAATCGGGGGGATAGCCGCAATAGCATCTACTCCGAGAGACTCGGCATGTGCTGCAAGCTCCATGGAATCTCTTGTGTTATTGCAGGCAACGTGAGCAATAATAACAATCCTTCCGTGTGCTGCTTCAACAACGTTTTCAAGAATAAGCTTTCTCTCCGATACGCTCTGATAGATACATTCACCGGATGAACCTCCGACATAGAGGCCTGAAACACCCTTTTCTATCAGGTACTCGGTAAGAGCACGTACTCTTTCAGGTGAAATCTCACCATTGTCGTCATAACATGCATAAAATGCCGGAAAAATTCCTTTGTATTTAGATAAATCTCTCATATATTTATTAACCCTTTACTGCGCCCATAGTAATACCTTTGGTAAAGTATTTCTGGAAGATAATGAATACGATAATGATCGGAACAGCCGCAAGTGCCGCACCAGCCATAATCAGACCGAAGTCAGTTGAGTTCTCAGCCTGCATTTTTGCAATACCAAGTGAGATGGTAAGGTTCTTTGTGCTGGAGAGCATAATCAGCTGCATGAAATAGTCATTCCACGAGGAAATGAAAGTGAATATTGCTAGAGCACCGACACCCGGCTTTATCATCGGGAATACTATCGTGTTGAATGTCTTGAGTTCACCGGCACCATCAATTCTTGCTGCTTCAAGAATTTCACCCGGAATGCTTTCGGCAAACTGCTTGATAAGGAACACGCCGAACGGCCATCCGACTATCGGGAAAATAACAGCGCTCATTGTGTTGTACAGTTTCATGGCTGACATTTCACGGATAAGAGGTATCAGAACAACCTGCTTTGGCAGTGCCATAGCGCAGACTATCATCGTGAAAATCAGCTTTCTTCCTACAAAGCGCTTCTTGGCAAGGGCATAACCTGCAAGAGCGGATGTAAGGCATGTAAGAAACATGGAGGCAAGTGCCATCCAGACTGTATTTAGAATCCAGCGTACAGCTCCGGGAACGGTCATACCGGTAACCGCAACTATCGGGGTTCCGTCAGCTGACCAGTACTGGCTGAACGGTATGGTAAGTTCAAACAGCGGAGTTTTAAGCTTGCTCATGAGTGTCTTCCAGTTTTTCATGGTCCACTCATAAGGCCACCATACGGGAGTAGTCGAGTTGACTTCTTTTGCCGTCTTGAATGCACCGGTAATAATCCAGTAAAGCGGGAAGAGGAACAGCAGTGCAAGAACAATGATTATGAACAGCTCAATTGCACGCCTGGTTTTAGATTTCTGTCCTAACATTATCCACCCTCCCTTCAGTTATCACTCTGGCCAAGCTTGAACTGTATGGCCGAGAGAACTGCAATTATTATCATAAGAACAACGCCCATGGCATTGCCGTATCCGTAACGGTACAGTTTGAATGCGGTGTAATATATGTAGTACATGATGGTATCAGTCGAGTGGTTCGGCCCTCCGGATGTCAGCAGCTGGATGAGAGCAAAGCACTGGAATGAGTTAATCATGGTAATAATCAAGATATAGAGTGTAGTGGGCATAATCTGCGGCCACTTAATTTTCCAGAAAACCTGGGAATTGGTTGCACCGTCAACTTCTGCAGCCTCAACAAGACTCTTGTCCACGTTTCCGAGTGCGGAGACATAAAGCACGATTGGCTGACCGACGGAAGTGGTGAGAAGGATGAGAATAATGCAGGCAAGTGCATACTTGGAATCACCCAGCCAGTTTATGTTCTGGTCAATAAGCCCGAGGTTTTTTCCAATGTAGTTAAATATTCCGTAGTAGTTGTTATACATCCATTTCCATACAACTGTAACAGCCACGCTTCCAGTAACAACCGGAAGATAGAATATTACTCTGAATGCAGATGTCAGGGCGGGACGCATATCATATATGCAGTTGGCAACCCAGAGCGAGAATGCACATACAACCGGAACCGAGACAAGAACAATGATAAAAGTGTTCTTGAGTGCTCCAAGGAATACGGTATCCTGGAAAAGCTCTTTATAGTTGGCAAGCCCGATAAAGACATCCTGTGCGTTTTTTCCCATGTTGCTGTCAAAGAAACTTGTGACAATACACATTATCATGGGGTAAACGACAAATGTTATGAAGAAGAACAGACTGGGCAGAAGAAACAGATATCCGGAGATTGTCTCTCTGCGGACAAGTGTTCTGCTCATATTACTTTTTCCCATATGGAGTGCCCTCCGTTTCAAAGAATGAAAAGAGATTCGCCTATAAAATACTCTCCCCGCACTGCGGGGAGAGTGCAATCATCAGAACTTATATTATGCGCCTGCGTTTGCTGTCTCGCAGAATGTTGCTACAGCTGTTGTAACATCATCGCCTGCACCGATCTGCTGGAGCATATTCCACCATGCGGTACGTGCTTCTGCCCAGCCAGTGGTAACCTGATAGTAGTCACCGAGGTAAGGCATGAGCTTGTTGTACTCGCTCATGATTCCGTTGTCAGCCCAGATGCCGGAGATGTCATGTCCGCCTGCTACATTGCGTACTGCGAAGTAGTTGGCTGCCTTGACAGCTGCTTCTGTTCCGTCGCCATCGCAGAAGTACTTGATGAATTCTTTTGCAGCTGCGACTTTGGCGTCATCGCCATTGTCGAAGATACCGAAGCCCCAGATACCGCCGCAGAGCTTGGAGTTGCCGTCCTGTGACGGGAAGCTCATGAATACGATCTCGTCGCCATCATTTGTGAGGCCTGCATCGTTGTTGTCGCTGTTGAGCTGCTGAGCAATGTTCCAGCAGAATGCCATCTTGAGGACACCCTGACGGAAGAGGTTGATTTCATCGCCGCCGACGATTGATGCGTCGAAGTCAATGCCGTCCATTGCAACGAGCTCTTCAAGTGCCTGAACGTTTGCGGGATCATCAGCAGTGTACTTTGTGTGCTCAGGATTGGTGAATGTGCCGCCGTACATATTATTGATAATAGCACGTGTGCCCTGGTCGCCGCCCTGGCCTGCACAGTAGATAGCAGCTACAGTGCCGCCGAACTTTGCATAGAGAGCAGCAACAGCCTGCTTGAACTGCTCGGTTGTCCATGTATGTGTATCGAGGTCAATTAAATCAGCACAGCCGGCTTCCTGCATTGCTGTGTAGTTGACTGCCATGCAGTGAGCTGTCATAACAACAGGATACTCATAGCACTTGCCGTCAGCGGTGAAGCAAGCAGATACGCAAGATGCGTTGACCTGATCTTTGTCTTCTGCATCCCAAAGGTCTGCAAGATCTACCATGTAGCCTTTTGCACCCCAGTTTGCAACGAGACGCTCGGGTCCTTCCATGATGAGGTCGGGAGCTGCTTTGCCTTCAAGAGCTGTGTTAACCTGATCGTCACCATTGGTGTAGTCAAGATATTCAACACTGACTTTGATTCCGGTTGCAGCTTCAAAATCTGCCATAAGAGCGTCGACTGTCTCTGCATCGCCCCATTTGCCTATAGGATAGGTCCAAAGGGTGATTTCAACAGGCTCAGCTGCGGGAGCAGCATCGGCTGCCGGAGCTGCTTCAGTAGCGGGAGCAGCCTGAGTGGTTGCGGGAGCTGCGGTTTTGCCGCATGCGCAAAGTGCAAATACCATGCACAGAGCCAATGCTAAAGCCAAGAACTTTTTCATTTGATTTCCTCCAAATATTTTGTATAAGTGCTTTCACTTTCGAAATAATCAGCCGTAAGCTGGCTTGATCTTGATTAAATCATACAGAATGAAAATGCCAATGTCAATGAAATTTTGAAAAAAATTTTCAAAATTTGCAAAAAATGAAAAATTATGTCATGAAATGAATCATACGTGCTTATCTGCCAGTGCGTCTGCCACTATGCTCTTATATTTTCTGCAGTTATCCAAGTCTCGGATGCATAGTTCAGAAAACAGAACATCCATAAGGAACAACTGTGAGATTTTGGCCGCAACAGAGCCGAGCTGAAGCGGACTCTCATTTACTCCGCACTGAAGAACAACGTCTGCGAGAGCTGCCCCGAGCGAGTTCGGAAAATGCGTTATGAGAATGGTTTTTGCTCCGCACTCCCTTGATAGTGCCAGAGTCTGCATCATATCCTTTGTGGCACCTGAATAGGAAAAGTAAAGAATAACGTCCTCGGGTTTAAGCTTTGAGGCGGTAAGTGCCTGATAATGGTTGTCCGGCACCGGGAAGAATTTATCAAAGCATGATGTGAAAAGGTGCGCGGTATCTTCGGCAATTACCATTGAACCTCCCTGACCCATGCAGTAAACAAGCCTTGCTTTATCAAGCAGATCAACAGCTTTGTTCATCTGTTCCTCATCAAGAAGCTGAAATGTCTGGTTGATTGCGTTTACATCCGCGGCATAAAGCTTTCTGGCAACTTCAATAAATGAATCGCTTTCATCCACCTCACCTGAAAGCGGGCTTAAATCAGCACTTACGGATGAAGAAGACTTGGCAAGCTCAATTTTAAAATCGTTGTATCCCTTGTATCCTAGTGTCCTGCTGAAGCGCGTTATAGTTGCCTCAGCCACACCGCTGGCGCTGGCAAGCTCGGAAATGGACTTGTTAAGGGCACTGTCGTGCTGTGACATGATGTAATCAGCAATTTTCTTTTCTGAAGATGTCAGGTCATAGTAACGTGAGCTGATATTATTAAGTACACTGTTGTTGTCGGAGTTCATTATTCAGAATCCCTTTCTTCTATTTCTCCCATCATTTTGTCTACCATGATAAGCATTCTCGGCAGGTGGAACGGGCCCTTGAATGTCGAACCCTTTGTGGAAGGCATAGTCGGCAGACCGTCGCGTCTGAGATATCCGTACCATTCACCATATTCTCTGTCTGAGAAATGCTCTTTGCAGTAGTCAAGACATTTATAGAACATATCCAGATACTGCGTTTTACCGGTGTCGCGGTACAGCATCATAGAAGAGATCAGGATTTCGTCGTGAGGCCACCAGAGCTTCATGTCGTGCTCATATGCCTCGGGTGGTTTACCCAGGCAGTCAACAAAGTACAGAAGTCCGCCGTATTCATTGTCCCATCCCGCATTGATCGCGTTGTTGAAGATTCTCTCTGCCTTTTCTACAAGTGCCGAATCTCCGGTGCGCTTTGCATGCTCAAGCAGGAACCATACGCCCTCAATATCGTGGCCAGGATTGACAATTCGTCCTTCCGTGAAATCCAACCTTGCCTCACCATCCATACCGACTGACTCAAGTACGCAGTTCAGTTCATCATGAACATGGTATTTGAAAATATCATCAACACAGCTTTGTGCCCGATGCTCGTATATGGACTTTTTGCCACTGTCAACACGGAGCATGACGGAGCTTACATTTAGATATATCATCGGAAGGCCGAAGGCGCGTCCTGTTCTGGTTTCTGGAATTGTTTTGGGGCCGAGTCCTGCAGGATCCGAAGAACCATGCCACAAATCCCAGTAAATATCGTAGGCTTTTCTTGCACGGTCTAGATAGATCTGCTCACCGGTGATACCATAGTATTCGGCATTTGCCAGTGCATAGAATGCCTCCGAGTAGTAATAGCGTCTCTGCCTGAGCGGCTTTCCGTCTTTGGTTACGGTAAAATACATACGTCCGTCTGCATTAGGATTAATACAGTATTGTTCCATGAAGTCAAGGCAGCTTTTTGATGCTTCGAGCCATTCCTGCTTTACACCATATTCATGGCAAAGATAGGCGAATATCCAGCCGCAGCGGCCCTGCATCCAGACGCTTTTGTCAGTCGAGTATACTTCGCCCTTTCTGTCAAGGCATGTGTATACACCGCCATATTCTTTGTCGATACCATGCTCCAGCCAGAATTTCTGGCAGATATCCAGTTCTTCCTTTATCCATTTATGTGCATCGGTAAACTGAGAGTCCATTTCTCCACCCCACTTTTTTATTGTTTGATGTAATTATACCATTGAAAAAATACATTTTCAATGATAGTATTATATGAAAATAATTTTCAAAGGAGTTTTTGACCGTGAAAAAGCATATTGTCTGTTTCGGAGACTCAAATACACACGGATACTGCGCAGATATAGCTGACACTGAGTCGCACAGTGACCGTTTTACGGAAAATGAAAGGTGGACATGCCTTCTTCAGAAAAAACTCGGAGACGATTATCTGGTCATAGAGGAAGGCTTGTCGGGAAGAACTACCGTTTTTTCCGATCCGCTTCATGAAAGCATGAGCGGGCTAGATAGCATCTATTCCTGTCTTATGAGCCATGAGCCGGTCGACCTTCTGATAATCATGCTCGGAACCAATGACTGCAAGGAAAGACTTGGACAGAACCCTGCCTGCATAGGACTCGGAATGGACAGGCTTATATATAAGGCACAGACGATACCCTGCTGGGGAGAGAAAGGACCCAACATTCTCATTATCTCACCACCATATATGCGCGAGGGATTCAGCGACGAGGTTATGGGACTGTGCTGTGTTGAAAAGAGCGCTTTAATCGCGCCATATTTTGAACAGCATGCAAAGGAAAGGGGATGTGCTTTTCTTGATGCCGAGGGCGTTGCAGAGTTCAACAAGGTAGACTTTACACACCTCAGCAAGAAGGGACATGCACAGCTTTCAGAGAAATTGGCTGAAATAGTCCCAGATCTTGTCAGGTAATATATAAATAGTAGGAGAAAGCTATGACTGTATACGGAATAAATGTAAAGATAAAAAACATCCCGGAATTAGATCCGGGTTTCATCCCTCTTCAGAAATTCAATGATGCATATCTTGAAGATGCGACGGTTCCTGTCGGAATAGCAGTTGAGCGCGCAAACGGAGAGATTGCAGCTGTAAATACTTTCATTCACGGCACAAAAGAGTACCTCGAGGCGGACAGATATTACATACGCAGACTGGTAAAGACAATCCTGTGGATGAAGGGCGGCTACAAGGTATATGTAAGCGGTTCAGATGAGATATACAGATATCTTGCAGAAGAGGTGTTTTGTGACGGCGGAATCCAGGATTTCGATTTCCACTATTTCACGGGTATTTTCGAGGAACCGTTTGAAGTAATAAAGACGGACACCATACCGGAGGCATATGATATGCCGAAAAAAATCGGCGGCCATTTTAACGGATGCAGAATTGGATTTGATGCCGGCGGTTCAGACCGCAAGGTATCGGCAGTGATTGACGGAGAGAGTGTTTTCTCCGAGGAAGTCGTCTGGTTCCCGAAAACCAATGAGAATCCTGACTACCACTATGAGGGAATAGTCAGCGCGCTCAAGGCGGCAAGCGCGCACATGCCGCGTGTGGATGCCGTCGGTGTGTCTTCCGCAGGAGTATTTATAAATGACAGAACAATGGCTGCATCCCTTTTCATAAAGGTCCCGAAGGATTTGTATGACAAGAAGGTCAAGGATATTTATATCCGTGCCATCACCGATACTTTTGGGGATATTCCGTACAGCGTAATTAATGACGGAGATGTTACTGCACTTGCCGGCGCAATGAGCCTGGGAGACAACAACATTCTCGGAATAGCTATGGGTACTTCCGAGGCCGGAGGGTATGTGGATGAAAACGGCTGCATCAGAGGATGGCTCAATGAACTAGCCTTTATACCGGTTGATGCCAATCCGGATGCAATGCAGGACGAATGGAGTCTGGACATAGGCTGCGGAGTCAAGTACTTCTCACAGGACGGTGTAATAAAGCTTGCTCCAAGGGCAGGAATAGAACTTGAAGAATCTTTGTCTCCTGCGGAGAAACTCAAGGCTGTTCAGAAACTCATGGAAGAGGGAGACACACGCGCTGCCAAGGTGTATGAATCAATCGGATGCTACCTTGCTCATACGCTCGTAATGTATTACAGACTTTATGGTTACAGGCATGTTCTCCTTCTCGGAAGGGTTATGAGCGGAAAAGGCGGTGACCTTCTCCTGAACAAATGCAATGCGGTACTGGAAGATGAGTATCCGGAGATATGTACAAAGATAACAATCGATCTCCCCGATGAGAAATTCAGAAGACTCGGTCAGTCAGCGGCGGCAGCCTCTCTTCCGGAGGTCTAAGATGACTGTTTATAGAAATGCTCTTGTTTTCGGCCCGTGCGGTTTTGAAAAGAAAGATATAGCCGTTGAAAACGGCGTTTTCGTTGAGCCTGCCGCGGGTTTTGAAATAGATCTTGACGGAAAAAAGATTATTCCCGGACTTGTCGAAATTCATTCGCACGGGAATTCCGGCGCGGATTTCTCGGACGGTGATTATGACGGCCTTAGAAAAATGGCTGACTATTATGCATCTAACGGAATTACTTCATTTACACCTACTTCAATGACACTGCCATATGAAACACTGGAAAAAGCGTTTTCAACAGCGGTAAGGTACTGTGCTGAATATGACGGGGAATCATCTCGCATTGTAGGTATCCATATGGAAGGCCCGTTTTTCTCGTACAGTAAACGCGGTGCCCAGAATGCGGATTATCTGAAAGATCCGGATTATGAGGGATTTATTAATCTCTATGATAATTGCGGCGGTATGATAAAAATTGTTGATTTGGCGCCGGAGCTGTACGGCGCTGAAGAATTCACCGAGAAGGCAAGCAAAATTTGCGCGGTGTCGGTTGCACATACCGATGCATCCTATGAAGATGCAAAAAGAGTATATGATGCCGGTGCGACGCACCTTGTACATCTTTTCAATGGTATGCCTGGAATTCATCACAGAAATCCGGGGGTTATAGGAGCAGCATCGGAAAACGAAAAGGTAACAGCTGAAATTATCTGCGATGGACTTCATGTCAGTCCCAGTGCGGTAAGAATGGCATTTAAACTGTTCCCCGGAAGAATCTGCCTTATATCTGATTCGCTGAGATGTGCAGGAATGCCGGATGGTGAATATGAACTCGGCGGGCAAAAGATTATGCTCAAAAACAACGAAGCAAGATTGCCTGAAGGAAACCTCGCCGGATCTGTGACAAATCTGCACAGATGTCTCCAGAACGCTATTGAGTTCGGAATTGATGAAACGGAGGCAATAAAAGCTGCTACAATAAATCCGGCCAAAGTGCTGAAAATGGATGACTTGATAGGCTCTGTTGAAAACGGGAAATATGCCGATTTTCTGGTTTGCGACGAGGAACTGAATATTCAAAGCGTTTATATCGGCGGAAGGGAAATATAGCTCCTTTACTTATGAACAAAAAAGTTAATACGCCGTGATTATGGCAAAAAGAGAAGAGGAATCGTGTTCTGATCCTCTTCTCTTATTTTATTTATAGGAAAGTGTGCTTCGCGGTGTCTAACCTCCGAGATATGCCTTTTTGATTTCTGGTGAGGCAAGGAGTTCTTCCGCAGAAGCACTCATAATAACCTTGCCCGTTTCAAGGACATAGCCGCGGTTCGCAATTGACAGAGCCGCCTGTGCATTCTGCTCAACAAGGAGAATAGTTGTCCCGGCACTGTGCAGTTCCTGGATGATATCAAAAATCTGCTCGACAAGAATCGGAGCAAGGCCCATCGAGGGTTCATCCAGCATCAGAAGCTTAGGATTTGACATCAGTGCTCTTCCCATGGCAAGCATCTGCTGTTCTCCACCCGAAAGGGTACCCCCTATCTGGCGGTAACGCTCCTTTAAACGCGGAAAGCGCTTATAGACAACTTCAAGATGCTCGTCTATATCCTCGGGCGGAATGGTGTATGCCCCCATTTCGAGGTTTTCCTGTACTGTCATTTCCAGAAATATTCGTCTTCCTTCCGGAACCTGGGCAAGACCTTTGGCAACAAGTTTATGCGCCGGTATCCCGGCTGTTGCTTTGCCGTCAAACACTATGGAACCGGACTGGGGATGAAGAAGATTTGAGATGGTCTGAAGCGTTGTCGTTTTGCCGGCTCCGTTTGCACCGATTAACGTAACGATTTCCCCTTCTTCAACCGTAAAGGAAATGCCTTTAATAGCGTGGATATTTCCATAGTAAACATGAATATCATTTACTTCAAGAAGTGCCATTACTTTTCTCCTTTCTGCTTACCGAGGTATGCTTCTATGACATCGGGGTTGCTGCGGATGTCTTCAGGAGAGCCTTTGGCAATCATTTTGCCGAAGTTCAGAACTGCAATGCCGTCACATACATTCATAACAAGGTTCATGTCATGCTCAATCAGGAGAACGGCTATTTCAAAAGTGTCACGAATATCGCGTATATTCTGCATTAGTTCAGCAGTTTCGGACGGGTTCATTCCGGCTGCAGGCTCGTCCAGAAGCAGCAGACATGGATTCGTCGAGAGAGCACGTACTATTTCCAGACGGCGCTGTGCTCCGTACGGAAGAGACCCGGCTTTCGTGTAGGCATCAGATTCCATGTTGAAAATACTGAGCAGTTCCAGCGCACGCTCGGTTGCAATGCTTTCGCTTCTATAGAACCTCGGTGTACGGAATGTGGAGTCGAGAAGGTTATAATCCATTTCCCGGTGAAGACCGGACATTACATTGTCAAGAACACTGAGCTCTGAAAATAGACGTATGTTCTGGAAGGTTCGGGCTATGCCTGCGTTGTTCGCCTGCTCGGGAGTGTACGAATTTATATCTACCTGATTGAGAAATATACTGCCGTGTGTCGGCTGATATACTTTAGTCAGAAGGTTGAAAAGAGTGGTCTTTCCTGCACCATTCGGGCCAATTAGACCGGAAATCTCAGTTCTCCCTATAGTAATATTAATATCGTCAACAGCCTTAAGACCGCCGAACTCAATACCGAGATGTCTGGTTTCAAGAACCGGAGTAAAGTTCAGATCTTCTTCACGCAGATAGGCTACATCTGTTGTAATCTTGGTTAACGGAGGAGTCATACTTCTTCAGCCTCCTTTCCGTCTTTTTTTACGAGTCCTGTCAGAAGTTTTCTAAACGGACCAAATACTTTTTCTGAAAAGGCCTTTCCCTTGGCCGACTGAGTCATAAGCATCATTGCAATCAAAAGTACAGCATAAATTAACATGCGGAAGTCTCCGAGACCTCTGAGTTTTTCTGGAAGAATCGTGAGAATGATGGCCGCAATAATACCGCCTCTCAGATTACCCATACCGCCCATGACAACGAAAACGAGAATCAGTATGGAAGTGTTGAAGCTGAACTTGCTTGGTGCGATTGATGCATAGTTCATAACATATAAGGCACCAGCCATTCCGGTAAGAACAGCGGAGGATACAAATGCAATCATTTTGTACTTTGTTGCACTAAGTCCTATGCTTTCAGCCGCAATGCGGTTGTCCCTGATGGCAAGTATTGCCCTGCCTGTGCGTGAACGCATGAGGTTTATAGTAAATGTAAATGCTAAAAGAACCAGAATAAACGCAATCGTAAATGTAGACACTTTCGTGTTGCCGGTTACTCCCATGGGTCCGTTTAGAACTGTTACTGCACCTTCTCCCATATTCAGACTGGAACCAAAGGAGAAATGCCATCCGTTTGCATCATATCCGAGGTATACGCAGTTCATGACATTCATAATAATCTCGCCGAAGGCAAGAGTAACAATTGCGAGGTAGTCACCACGCAGGCGAAGTACAGGAATGCCTATGACAAATCCAAATGCACCCGCAAGCATTCCGGCACATATCATGGAAAGAATAAGCTGTATAACCGGATTCCCGACAAATGAAAACAGATGAAAGAAAACAGCACCTGAAAATGCTCCGATAGAGAGAAAACCTGCATGACCGAGGCTGAGTTCACCTGAGAAACCAACAACTATATTAAGTGCTATTGCAGCAACAACATATACGCAGACTGGTACAAGAAGCCCGGAAGTTGAACGGCTGAGATGACCGGTGCTGTTTAAAATAAAGAAGACGGCAAACAGAACAAGAAGCATAACATAGGTTATGGCATCTCTTTTGCGCCCCTGCTTAATACTGCTGACGGGTTTTGCTTTTTTAGTGTTATTCATAGCTTCACCCCTCAGACTTTCTCGTTCTTCTTCTTACCGAGAAGACCGGCAGGACGGACACTGAGAACAATAATAAGAACGGCAAAAACAATAGCGTCACTAAGCTGGGTGGAGATATAAGCCTGCGAAAGCTTCTCAATTATTCCGAGAAGGATTCCGCCGAGAAATGCTCCGGGGATTGAACCTATCCCTCCGAAAACGGCCGCGGTAAATGCCTTGATACCTGGCATCGAACCAGTTGTCGGGGTTAGTGTGGGATAAGATGAGCAAAGGAGTATTCCTGCGACTGCCGCAAGTGCTGAGCCGATTGCAAAGGTAAGTGAGATGGTTCTGTTCACGTTAATTCCCATCAGCTGTGCAGCTCCTTTGTCTTCACTGACTGCACGCATCGCTTTACCGAGTTTTGTTTTTTTAATAAGTAATGTCAGGACAACCATGATTACTATGCAGGCTGCAACAGTAACGATTGTCTCTCCAGAGATGACAAGCTGCCCGTCAAAAAGTGTAACGGGCTTAATCTTTATAAGGGAGGTATAGACTTTCGGATTTGAGGTCCAGAGCTGCATTGCCCCGTTCTGAAGAAAATAACTAACGCCGATTGCTGTAATAAGAACAGCAAGAGACTGTGCCTCGCGCAGAGGACGGTAGGCCAGTCTTTCAATCAGCACACCCAGAACCGTACAGCCGAGCATGGCAGCCACGAGCGACATAAGCGGAGAGAACCCGAATGAGTAGGCGGCAAAATATGAAATGTAGCCGCCAACCATAATGATGTCTCCGTGTGCAAAGTTAAGCATCTTTGCAATACCATAAACCATGGTATATCCCAGCGCTATTATGGCATACACACTGCCCAGAGATATTCCGTTTATTAAATAGATTAGAAATGTCATAAGTAAAACCTGAACTTTATTTGGAAATGTTTGCCTAAAGACGAACCCAGCTGGACAGGCCATTTGCCTGTCCAGCCCAGGTATTTCATTTTAGAAGGAATATATGAACTGTTATTTGGCTAAAACATATTCACCGTTCTGAATAATGACAGCCATAGGATCCTTGGAAACTTCGCCGCCCTTAGACCATGTCATATTGCTGCCTGTAACACCTGTGAATGAGAAGCTTCCGGTGAAAGCATCAACGAGTATTTCGCAGATTTCGGAACTGGACATATCGGCGGTGACATTGTTAGCAACACATGCTTCGTAGACAGCGTATACACAGTCATAGGCGTCGGCTGCAAACTGGTTCGGGGTTTCGCCGTATTTGGCTTCAAATGCCTTTACGAAGTTCTGGGTCTTTGCGTCAGGAGCATCGACTGAGAACGGTGTCAGGAGGTATGCGCCTTCAGCAAGGGATGTGTCGAAACCTTCAAGAGTAAGGATTCCGTCCATGCCGTCAACGCCGAAGTAGGATACTTCATAGTTCATGCTCTTGGCCTGTGCCATGATAAGAGAAATCGGGGTGTAGTAGGTCGGGAGGAAGAACATTGTTGCGCCGGCCTTCTGTGCAGCAGTAATCTGGGTCGAAAAGTCTGTCTGTGAGCTGTCGGTAAATGTGCCTACATAGACTACATTTATGCCTTTGGCGGCTGCTTCACTGTTGAACTTTTCGTAGATACCGGTTGAGTATGCGTCACCATTGTTGTAGATGACTGCAACTGCATCGCTGAGATTGTTGGCAGCAATGTAGTCTGCAGATGCAATGCCCTGGTTGGGGTCTGAGAAGCACATCTGGAAGACGTTGCTTGTGCCCTCAACAACGCTCGGTCCTGATGCGGAAGGAGTGAGCATAAAGATTTCATCGGCTTCAGCTTCTGCGGCAACTGCGGCTGACGGAGTTGTTGTCGTGGGTCCTACGAGAACCTGCATGCCCCAGTCGACAAGTGTGCCGTATGCGTTGACGGAAGTCTCAGCATCATGAGCATCATCCTGGAAGTTGAATTCAAACTGAAGTCCGCCGAGCGCATTGATTTCTTCAACGGCTAGAGCAGCACCATTTTCAACGGCCTGACCATAAATAGCTGCGGGGCCTGTTACGGGTCCGATTGAACCGACTTTTATTGCGCCGGCACTGGCTGCCGGAGCGGCTGCAGCAGGTGCATCAGCAGCAGGTGCGGCTGCGGCTGGAGCGGCGGAAGTTGATGAAGAGTTTCCGCATGCACAAAGTGCAAATACCATGCACAGTGCGAGTACAAGTGATAATGCTTTTTTCATTTTGTCTTCTCCTTAATATAAAATAATAAAAAACTGAATAATATGAAAAACACTCCTGTCCTTTCAGACAGGAGTGAAATCATCTTGTTTAACTTCTCTATCTTTTAGGACTTGGTATTAAGTTTTGCTTAATAAGTATGACTCTAATAATAATAGCTACAATGACAGCCAGAACTAGAAGGACAACTACAGATACTAAAACAGACACTGCCAATACAGTGTCTGCAAGAATAAGTATAAGAGCAAAAGCGCACGCAAAGAATCCTTCACCGACAGCGGTGAAAGCACGATTCTGTTTTGATGCACTCATAGTCATTACAGTAAGCTATATACCTTTCCAAGTTTATGTATAGATTGTATTCTTCCAAAAGAAACAATTCAATTGTTAGAATTTACAAAGGTTTTGTCTGAAAAACACTTGTCTTGTGCTGAAACACACAAAAATGCCGCTCAGAATTGGTCATCCATACAAAGAAGCAGAATTCCGGCCACGAGGTTAACAAACAAAAGAGCGCATACCTTGAGTCCGGTGCTGATTGGCTGGTGATCCCTCAAACAATTGCAGATTTTGATGGTAATCGGAAGGCACCATGCAAGCGGGATAAGAAGCCAACCTAACGAAACACACCCGATTATTAGAAACACCTTCGCAGCTGTAGCAAGTGAGCTGTCACGCTGAGGTACTGCATTGTATGTATATGCCCCGTTGTAGTTCTGATAACCGGGGTTTTGCGTATAACGCGATGCGTTATTGTATGGATTAGTTCTCTCCACAAATGGAGAACCGCAATTTGGGCAGAAACGATCATCTTCGTTTAGGGGAATCCCACAGTTTGTGCAAAACGCCATGAGTTTAACCTCCTATAATAAAATTAAACATATATGAAGTGTTGCTGCTATGCCAGACCGGAGCGGCACGGCTTTCCAATGCTCTTCTGATAAGCATAATACAGCTCCTCGGTAGCGATAGCAATTTTGGTTACAGAGAAATCTTCACACTGCGGGTAGATATACCATGTGTCATCCAAAGTGTTCAGATCCACGCAGTCACCGTGCTTGAAAAGATATTCGTATTCAATATGGCAGGAGTACATGGACGGCACACTCTTCTCCATGTGGCGGCTGATTCCGCTGCTGTCCGTACAAGTGACACGGAATCCGTTTGAATCATGCAAAAGCGTGCCGGTGCCCAGGGAGACATATCCCTTCGCATTCGGAAGACTTTCAACTTTAACAGGCAGTTCTCCTGTGGAATACCTGCCTTCGGAAATCTCAGTTTGAACCTGCTTTCGCTCCCACTCAAACCAGTCGGGGATATGTGAAAACTCGGTATCACCGCTTTGCGCGGACAGTTCTCCGTATTCCGACATGTTCCAGCGTTTTCCACAGGCTTCACAGAACAGCTCACAGCCCTCGCTGTGCATATGGAATTCCTTCCCGCAGCTGGGACACTGATACAGTATTTTTTCCAGCCCGACTGCACGGTCCGTACAGTCTACGCGAATTTGATTCTCAAGCTGCCAGCGGAAGTCGTCATACTGAAACTCGGCAACTATACGGTCATTAATTTCATCCACGGAAAGTTCGCGAACCATCTCACGCGTCAGCAGCAGTTTCATCGTTGCCTCAGTGGGCGTTACTTTTCTCTCATGCCTCGTGTTCCAGAACGGGTGGTTGATGTGGTGTCCGTGACAGATAATAGTAACAACCGGAACATCCAGCAGTTTGCACAGCTTGCCGAGGGATGCGGGCAGAGGCGCTGTGGTGCCGCAAAGAGAGTATCTGGCCTCGGGATAAATTGCTGCGATTCCACCTTTTTGAACAACAGATTTCAGATGCCGGACGAGCAGGGTATCATTCGTAAATTTTCTTTTGCAGATACAGCCTATGCTCCTAAGCAGCCACTCCCGTCCTATATATCCGTCAATTGCAACCACATAATTCCCGAAACGCGGGAAGGTCGCCATGGCGGAAACACTCATGTCAAAGAAGGCATTGTGATTTCCCAGCAGCAGGTAGGGAGGCTTTAAATCTTCAGTACCGATTTTCGTGATTTTTGTCCTGTGCTTCAGTATCCCCGGAAAGCAGATAGCCCAGGCAATGGGCTTGAGATACCAGCGGCATGGGATGGGCGGCTTTTTCATATCAAAACGGGTGAAATTGTCGTTCATCGATAATAATACGTCCGGACTCTTTGACTTCGGTCTTGAAGAGGGGAACGCTTCCTCCTTAATTGTGGAATAGCTTTTGCATGAAAAGCGTGTATCCGTATACAAAAGGCTGTTATATGAATATAATGCTTATTCTATCATTATCTATAGTGTGATATAATATACCATAATAACAGATGATATTAAAAGAGGGAAAAAATGAGCGAATTGCTTGACAGAGTCATTGAAATAGTAAAGGAAGCCGGTGCAGTTTTTCTGGACAGGTCAAATTTGTACGTTGAAAATAAGGATACAAATTCAAACTATGTTACATCCGGGGATAAGAAAGTACAGGAGTTTCTTGTCCCGAGACTTACTGAACTTGTTGAGCACAGTACTGTTCTTGCCGAAGAGGAGGAACAGGAAGATTTGTCAGGAGAATACCTGTGGGTTATTGACCCTATTGACGGAACGAGCAATTACGTGAGGAATTTCGGCTTCAGCTGTATCTCTGTTGCTTTGGAAAAGGACGGAGAGACACTGCTCGGCGTTGTGTATGACCCGGACCGTGATGAGATGTTTTCCTGCGAAAAAGGCAAGGGAGCTTTTCTAAACGGAAAGAGGATTCATGTATCCGAAAGACCGTTTTCCAAAGGATTGCTTTTCTCGGCGATGAGCCTTTACAAAAAAGAGTACTCAAAATCCTGTTTCAATATTATCCAGCGCGTGTATGCAGAGGCGGATGACCTTAGGAGAACAGGCTCAGCAGCGCTTGAGCTATGTTATCTGGCATCAGGAAGAGGAGAACTCTATTTTGAGATGAGAGTGTTTCCATGGGACGTAAAGGCAGGTATGCTGATGATTGAAGAGGCAGGTGGAGAAACTGAAATAGTCTACGGCAGACCGGCATCAGCAGTAATGCCGTTCCCCGTAATTGCTGCCAATTCCAAAGAGAACCTTTCCAGACTGAGAGAGATAGTAACCGATGAGATAAAGGAGGTTCCGTATGAATCCTAGATATGAGAGGGATAGAAAAGAGGAAATATTAAAAAAATCATATCTTGCGAAAATACCTAAAAAGCATATTAGAGATATGGAAGACGGCGTACAGACCATGCACATTGAAGTGGTGTATGAAGAGGCGGTAAGTGAGCTGTCGCGCCAGCAGAGCAAGAGAGATCAGCTGGTATCATTCTATTTCACGGCAATAGCTGCAATAGTGGCATTTATTACCGGAATGGGAAACACCACGGATAAAATAATTGTGGGTATGGTTTTTGCCGTTCTGGCTTTCATAGGATTTGCCTTTACACTATGTGTAATAAGGTACAGAGTATACAAGGAAGCGTACTGGCTTCAGTGCAGGGTAATAACTCAGCTGCACAATCTTGAACCAAAGTATCTTGACAAGGAACACATACAAAAGCTGTATGCCCATGCTATGAACAAGCGCTATTCGAGTGTTGTTGTCGAAAAGGGGGAAAGAACCGGAAATGTCAGCTATTTCAGAAGCTGGGCAAGACAGGTGTTCAGCGCTGAGACACTGATGTTTGAGGTTATACTTGTCTGTTCGTGTTCTGCCATGGCTTTATCCGGACATTACTTCAGACTTGGCGGGCTGGATGTTTTGGGAATTATTACATATGCCCTGTCGGCCTTTTTCCTTGTAATGTTTAATATGCTTTACATCAGAAAGCTTGCAAAGGTGTACAGCTATGTGACTATTCTGCATCATGCGGAGTATACAAAGGACACCAAAGAAGAAGCTGATAGATATATGACATCAAAAAAAGCATTCAACTATGCATTCTCAAAGGCGTGGATGCTGCATTGCTACATTGATGACGAACTGGCTGAGGATTCGGAAGAAGAGACGGAATAATGAAAATTACATTTATCGGAGCTGACCACGAAGTAACCGGGTCGTTGCATCTGGTTGAGACAAATGACACAAAACTTATTGTAGACTGCGGAATGGAGCAGGGTAAAAATGTGTATGAAAATGCCCCACTCCCGGTTAATTATTCGGACCTTGACTACATAATACTGACACATGCGCACATAGATCACACCGGAATGGTACCATTTGCTTATAAAAACGGATTCAATGGTACTATTCTGTCAACAGAGGCATCCCTGGAACTTGACAGAATAATGCTTCTTGACAGCGCGTCCATCCAGGAAAAGGAAGCGGAGCAGGACAACAAGAAGAATAAGAGAGCAGGAAACAAGGAAGAAGAGCCACTGTACACTGTGGAAGATGCATCAAACTGCATGAGCCTTTTCAGGTCGGTTCCTTATGGGGAAACGATTGAGCTGTCTGATACGGTTTCTGTCAGATTTACGGATGCTGGACATCTCCTTGGCTCATCAAGCGTCGAGATGTGGCTAAAGGAAGATGACAGCACAAAAAAAGTGGTCTTTTCCGGAGACATAGGTAATAAAAACAAGCCTCTCATAAGAGACCCCGAGTATATATCCGAGGCTGATTATGTGATAATGGAATCCACCTACGGAGACAGGTATCATGACATCACTACTGACCATGTGGAAGATCTGAGACGTATTGTTCAGGAAACCCTCGACAGAGGCGGGAATGTTCTCTTTCCGGCATTTGCAGTCGGAAGAACTCAGGAGCTCCTTTTCCTTTTCAGACAGTTAAAAGAAAAAAACATGATACACGGCCATGATGGCTTTCCTGTGTATGTTGACAGCCCTCTGGCTGTTGAAGCCACAAAGGTGTTTGATGCGAATCTGGAGAAGTGCTTTGACGAGGAGACGGCTGAACTTGTCAGAAAGGGTGTCAACCCTATTCTGTTTGATGATCTGGTTCTAAGCGTATCTACTGAAGATTCAAAGGCAATCAACACGGATACAGTCCCGAAGGTTATTATTGCAGCAGCCGGAATGTGTAATGCAGGGAGGATAAAGCACCATCTGAAATACAATCTGTGGCGTGAAGAGTCTGCTGTGGTTTTTGCAGGTTATCAGGCGGTAGGAACACTCGGACGCCAGCTGCAGGACGGTGCCGAAAGTGTCAAGATATTCGGGGAAAAAGTCGCGGTAAAGGCTAAAATTGAGACAATGCCGGATATGAGTTCACATGCGGATGCCGACGGGCTGATAGAATGGGCAATGTCATATAATCCCAGCCCATCCAAAATCATTCTGGTCCATGGTGATGATGAGGCCATGGAAAGCCTGAAACAGAAACTGGAAGACAAGTTGGATACAGAGGTAATATGTCCGTTCTCCGGGTCGGTGTTTGATATAAAGAGCGGAGAATTTGAGTATCTTGCCCAGCCGATGCCCATTAAGAAAGAAAACGGGACCCCGATTAGAATTAACGAGCACGCCGCAAATCTTGACGAAGCCCTTAATGCGCTTCACGCTCTGGTTGAGAGACAGAAACAGGGTGCCAACAGAGATATGGATGAGCTTGCCAATGCAATAGAAAAGCTTATCGACAAGTACTCATTTTGAAAAAAGTGTTATTTGTTCACAAAATATACTTTTTTTGTAACGTTTCTCATGGTATTCTCGTATACAGTAGTGAAAGGACAAAACAAAGTCCTTCGGAAATAATGAAAACAACATATTTTATTAAAGGAGATAATAATTATGTCAGAAGTTATCAATGAGAACGAACTCGTTCAGGTTAATGGCGGCACTTATGTAGGACCTTGCTTCCGCTACACAATCCAGAAGGGCGACTGCCTCAGCGTTCTTGCAGAGCGTTACGGCACATCAGTTGATGTTCTTTGCGACATTAACGGAATCAAGAACCCCAACCTCATTTATGCAGGCAACACTCTGTACATCCCTTACATGTACAGAACCAGATAAGATTCGTTAATTATTGCGAATAAAGCCGGCTTACTGAACAGGTGTAGCTGAGCACTAGAACAGCTTAGAAAAATCCGATACAGCATTGCTGTATCGGATTTTTCGTATCTTAGTCTACTAATCAGAAAAGCTCATCAAGAAGAATATAGTAACGGTATTTCTCTTCATCAAATTCTAAGCCCAGCGCATCAGTCAGCATCTGAGGTTTAAAATCATATATCCTTTTCCCGTCAGAATAGCGGCCGGCGAAGTTGTGGTCAAGGCTTCTGATTGCGATGGCAATATCCTGCCAGCGGTCAGCTGGTCCCATTTTACCGATATCGATGAAACCGCTAAGTGAGTTATCTTTGGCGAAAATGTTTGGCAGACAATAATCTCCGTGTGTAAGTACGATATCCTCCTCAGGACGGTTTGCATAGAGCCATTCCAGCAGTTCTTCGCAGTTTCTGAATCCACCCGGAGAAAACGTCTCCGGCTCAGTGCTGCTCATGTCCACCAGATTGTTCTTTACATTGTATTCTGCCTTTTTCAGACGATTTTCAAGTCTGCTGGCCTGACAGGGACACTGCTCAACACTGATTTGCCACAACTGCTTTATACCCTGCGCAGCAATACTGATTGCAAGAGCGGGGTTGTTGAGATATTCCTTGTCACAGAGCATCCTGCCCTCTGCCCTGCTCATCAGAGTATATGCCGTGTTGTCTTTCACACAGTATGCCTGTATTTCGGGAATGCAGATTCTGCCGTTCAGCCATTTTGAGATAGCATATTCATTGTCCGTTTCGTCGCTGTGCGGCTGTATTTTCAAAACATGATTTCTATATATACGTACCTCGGAATCTGACATGCCGATATGGTCTGCAGTATAATCCTGCAGACCGATAACTGACTCTATCTCATCCGGTATATTGAACGAATGCATTTTATTCTCCAGTACATAACTTTTTTCTTTCGTCAGTATAACATTGACATGCGGTGTTTGCTATTTCTTTTTGTGGTGTTGAGCAAAGGAATCATCAGTGATAATATGATAGGGCAAATTACGAAAGAGAGAAAAAGAATTGAAGGTAATGATAAGCGCCTGCCTGGCAGGTGAGAACTGCAAATACAACGGAGGAAACAACTTCGACGAAAAGCTTATGGGATTACTGAACGGGCATGATGTGATTGCAGTCTGCCCGGAAGTGCTGGGAGGTTTGCCTGTACCGAGAGCTCCCGGCGAGATTTGCAGTGGAGTAGTGAAGAATCCCAACGGTACAAGCGTTGATGCACAGTATCGCCACGGAGCAGAGAAGGCACTTGAGATTGCCAGAAATGAGAAGGTTTCTTTTGCCATACTGCAGCCTAGAAGCCCCAGCTGCGGAGTAGGCAGAGTCTATGACGGAACCTTTTCAAGGAATCTGGTTGACGGCAATGGTGTTTTCGCCTCAAAGCTTATAGAAAACGGAATTACCGCAGTAAATGCGGACAGAATTGAAGAAATAGAAAAACTCCTTAATTCCAAAGTTGTATTTCTTGATATAGACGGAACAATAGTAGACTATGCAAATGTTTTTCCCGAGTCTGCAAAAGAGGCGATAAGGATTGCTCATGATAACGGGCACAGAATATATCTGTGCACAGGACGCAGCAAGGCCGAAAGATGCGAAGAGATAATTGAAGCATGCAATGCTGACGGAATAATCTGCGCAAACGGATCATATGTTGAGTCAGACGGCAAAGTTTTGTGCCATAAGACTATTCCAAGCGAAACAACCTGGGCGGTTATTGACTATCTGCATGAGCACGGCATGGAATTTTATGAAGAGTCTAATGAACAATCCTATGCCAGTGAAAATTTTCTTGCACAGGCGGGCGAGAAGTTTGCGTCATATATGGGCAGGGAATACACGTCGCAAACTGATCCTAAAGAGCTGATCGGAACATTTTTCCCTAAAATGGTTTACGACAGCAACGTTTATCGTGACGACATATATAAAATCAGCTATGTCATGAACAGCTGGGACGATTTTTACGCAATCAAAGAGGCTTTTCCGATGCTCCAACACGGAAGCTGGGGAGGCACAAATAAAGTGCCGTCTTTCGGCGATGTTGTTGTGGCTGGAGTGTCAAAGGCTACAGGAGTAGAAATAATACTAAACTCTCTCGGAAGAGACTCTTCCGATGCTGTGGCGTTCGGAGATTCAGATCCGGACTTACCGATGCTAAGATACTGCGGCTTCAGTGTTGCCATGGGAAATGCCAGCAAAAATGTCAAGGAAACTGCGGATTATATTACCGGTGATGTAAACAGCGACGGACTGTACAAAGCTTTTTCCTTTCTCAAGCTTATCTAACAGATAATATAAAAGACAGCAGGTATGATTCCTATAACGGGTCATTCCTGCTGTCTTTTTTTGTTATTAATTGTTCAGGATGCTCTTAGATTGGCGATAGGTGTTCCTATGCCGTCTTCTGAAAACTCGCATGCACAGGCACCAAAGTTCACGTTTTCATCCTTTGCAATTTCAAGCCATTCGGCCTTGTCTTTATATTCCTTAGAGTATACTTCTTCAATGAAGCCATCCTTTACACTGTAGGCGGTTACCGACCCGAAAGGTGTATCTCCGTCGTAGTTGCTGTATATGATATAGAATACGGGGGTCTCTTCGCCTTTGCCATACCATCCGGGATATATTTCTGCACTAGTGCCGCCTGCCATCTCGGCGACATTGACTACCGTGCCTTCAAGCTCGCCGCTGTCGCATGTATATATTCCGGCACAGATATTTTTTTCGTCCGGGGTAAACAGCAGAACCATTTCCTTCATTCCGTCCCCAAAGAAATCAAAGATACTGCCGCGGTTGTATACGGAATCATGAGAACTGACGATTTCATCTATGACATGGTTGTACGCACGGTGTGCGTCGTCATTGTTGGTAATACCCGGATTTTCGTCTTCAGGAACAACGAGATAGTTTGTCATGTCGCTCCATTTCGGCGGATTATAGTTGGCCACGGTATATACGGCTTTCCCGTAGATTGCCTGATCACCCTCAACACAGTAGTTGTCTGCATTAAAATGAAATTTCATCTCGCTGCCGTCCTTGAGAGTGAAGGTGTAGAATTCATCGCAGTCGCTTGCATATTCATCCGTCGGGAGCAGAAGCTTTACATTTGAAAGCATCTTGGCCACTTCAGTCATCTGGCTTGTGAGATCGTATTCATCCACACCTCCGACGTTGAAGTATAAAACCCTGAGGGATTCAAGATTGTCGATATTATCACCGAGTGAGAGCAGATATGAGCCGTATACTTCTGCTGCCTGACCGGCGGATTCCGGATCATAATCGGCGGTTTCAGAACCCGGATTTGAAGTGGGACTGCCGGCAGATCCGCATGCGCAGAAAGAGGCGGCTATGGCTAAAATCATAATGAGTGAAATCAGCTTTTTCATTTTTTCCTCCTTAAACATTTTGCCTCGAAATATCTCCGATGTTTTGAAAAATGCTTATTACTGCTTATCTTTTTTTAATTCTTTTTCGGCTTTAAGCAGAATGATGCCTGATGAAATAAGCTCGATACCTGAAGAAATTACGGTAATTCCCGTCATGAGACCTATGTATAGGATTGCCGTAAGCACATTTGATGCAAGAATAAATGCGCAAAGAATCGTTAGAATACCAAATGCCAGAACAAATCCCCAGCCCTTCTTACCTTCACGCTTCATGTTGGTTGAAAGAAGAATGCCGTTGACGCCTTCAGACAAAAAGGCAAACGAGAACAGAAGAATCAGGAACTCCTCCTGAGCGAAGAGAGAAGAGGATATCAGGATACCGAGTACCACATAAACAAGTGCTGCAGCCAGATTCCAGCCCCAGGAAGGAATGGATTTTCTGTTGATAATGATGAAGATGGCATCAATAATGCCTATGCTGATAAGAAGGCTAATTGCAAAAATTGAAAGAGCCTCAAATGTCGTAAACGGATTGGAAATGAAGAATATACCAAAGCATATCTGTAAAATACCTGCTACCAGCGGAATCCACCAGTGCTTGATTATCTGCTTGGCTTCGTCTTCAAGTATCTTTTCTTCTTCCGGGGATAGTTCGGCAACTTCAATGACCGCGATTTCCTCAGCTGTTTCTGAGGGGATTTCCTCAGTTTTCTTTTCAGCCTGGACAGTTTCATCTGGGCTGACAATTTTTTCTTTTTTACTTGCCATATAATCTCCTGTCTTTTACGGCTTAAGCCGGATTATTACTGCTGATTGCAGTTATAGCAAAGAGACAATACTTCTTTGCTTAGTTCATGCTTTACTTTGCCACGGTCAAGCTCGCGGCATGCGGCACTTACGCGAATAGTGTAAATCTTGGTTTTTGCATCGAATGAAATTACTCCGTCATAGGTTATATCTCCGAGGATATAGTCCTTCATGCGCTTTTCCATGGCAGGTATTTCTTTTTTCAGCGCTTCCTCAAAGGTGCTCAGAGGAATAGACATGCTGATGGTTGAATCCACAAATGCCCTTGAAAGTTTCTTGCTGTGGTTTTCCAGCTGATTAATCGAGCTGTTGCTGAATATTGTGATGTCACCGGAAAGATTCTCGCATTTTGTGGAGCGAAGTCCTATTTCCTTAACTCTTCCTGTGTAATTCCCTACAGTAATGATATCACCGATTTTAAACTGGCCTTCAACCAGCAGGAAGAATCCGGCGAGTATGTCCTTGATAAGACTCTGCGCACCAAGACCTATAAGTATGGAGAATGCACCGAGTGAAGTAAGTACTGCCCTCACATCCATACCGAAGAGATAGAGGCTGTAGAATATCCAGAAGATAACGCCTATATATTTTATGATGGATACGGCCAGACGGCAGAATGTCTGGGCTTTTGCCGAGAGATTCTTCGAGAGGAAAAAGAAGATTTTTCCGATGATAAAAATGCCGGCACGAATAACAAGAAGACACATGATTGATGCGGTAATTGAAATAAAATTCCCTCCGCAGTCCCAGTTCCCATACAGGATATGCCAGAATATCGAATTGGAGAATCCTGCGGCAACACAGATAATCCCATAGACTAGAATTATGCCGATGATTATCCTCAGACATACCTTTATAACATCGAAGAGCTTTTGTTCGCAGTTTCTCTGATGAAAATCAACTACAATATCTTCATCCTGGTAATCGGGAATAACGAGATTGGAGCCGCCGTCTAATACTACAGCATCTTCCGGTTTCATTTTTGAAATGAAGATTGCGACAAAAAGAAGAAAAACCAGACTGATGAGAGTGTATGGAATATATGTGGAGACAACGAGCGATGCTCCGCCGAAGTTGTCATCTTCTATAAAGAAGCTGTAGTAATACTTTGCCCCGTTTTGCGTTTGAGATATGGAATCGAGGCCGGAGTCAACACATTTGATGAGATAATGGTTGTCTTTCACTTTAATCGTGCCGAGGTAGTTTCCTCCGAAGGCCTCGTCGCTTCCAAGGCCGAGATCTTCAAGACTCATGCCGGAAAAATCTTCCGACTCATATATGATTCTAAATCCGTTGCCGGTTTTTTCTGTCATTACAATGTTGCTGTACATGATAGGCTCAAGGGACCTGATAGTATCTCTGAAGCAGTCATTGTATGAAAGATGCTCGTCCGGACATGTATTTTTTGCAGTCAAAAGGCCATATTCAAGCACTGCGTCTTCATCTTTGCTGCTGCAGTATACTGTCCTGCCGTTTGAGGTTTTTACATACAGATTAATGGGAACACCTACGGTTATACAGTTGTCCACCTCAGATGAACAGCTCTGCGTCTTGCGGTAAAGTGTATCTCTGAATGAATCTATTTCTAATGTTCCGTTCCAAATGTCTGAACTTGACGCAATTATTCTTCCGTTGCAGTCATAAATCCTTATTTCCTCAATATTATATTTTTTGCACAGACTGATCAGGAAAGAGGAACTGCATACACTTTCAGTCGGATTACCCAGACTGTCGTTTATTGCCTCGCTGACACCGCTTTCCTCATTGTATTCATAGTAAATATAACTGCTGTCTCCGTTTCCAAGAACTCTTTCCGGACTGGCAACTACATTATTTGCGGCCGCTTTTGCCGAGGATATTACTTCTTCAGCAAGTTTTTTTGACTCAATCTCGTTTATTTTAAGACTGCTAATCAGAGTGTTGTTTACTACGTCTTTCTGATAGGCGTACATATCTCTGGAAACTGCAATGGATATTATGTTTGTCAGGAAGAAGCCGAGAGCAAAAATAAACAGCCCGCATCCTGCGATGAGAAGCAGTATGCGATTCCTGGTTTTTCCGCGAAAACTGCCGTCAGTATTGTTTCTCTCAGCCTCAGCTTTAAGAAATATGGTATAGGCTGCGACAACTATTGCGGCAAAGAAGAATGAAAGGATAAAACCGTATGTGTACTCAGGATAGTAATACTCTTCGTTGAGGATGAAATAAGCGATGGTAATGTCACCGAAGTTATCCGTGAGAATACTCTTGGTGAAGACAAGGTATTCCTTCCCATCGTTAAGGCGCACGATATTATCTCCGTTTCCGAAAAGACGGGATCTGTCAATTCCGGCTTCTTCAAAGCTGCAGTTTTTGAATACTTCACCTGAAGGCGATGTGTAGTAAAGTACAGTGTTAGAGTCGAAATCGAATGCACCTACAAAAGCTGAATCAGTAAAGAGATTAAGCGTGTTGTCGAGAGAAAACATGTCGCTGTATCCGCGTTCATTTATATTCAGATCACTTTCGAGAACATTTTCGGCAAGTGAATTGACCAATTCGATGCATTCGCCCAATTGCTCGTTCTTGTCATCCTTTGCTTCGATAAAAAGAATAACGCCAGAATACAGGAGCGTCGCAACCACGACGACAAGCAGTACAAACCATCTCTTGGTTTTTTGAAATTGCATATGCTTTCTCCTCTCGCTTTTTTCTAGATAATATCATAAAGTGACATGTGAATTAAACTATAAAATATAAATTTATCATAATATTGTAATGTCAGCCCGGGAATTCCTACAGTCAGGGCTGACATGGCGCGATACTATTTTTTGAGAACTTTTTTATACGGGGATATCATGCCCTCGTTCATTTTACTTCCCATCTTCTTCTTGACTTCCGGATTTGATATCAGGGCACCGACAAGGTACATCTTGAGCATGGTCGGCCACTGCTTCTGCGGAAAGTCATACTGGTTATGTTTTGCGTAGAACTTGTGGTCCGCCTTCATAAATCCTTGCATTAGCCAAATAAGATCTCTGAAGATTTTCATTCCGCCTACACCGAGGAAGTTTGACGGCTGTACGTAGCTGTTTTCCACAGCATAGCTAAGCCTTTTGCAGAGCATTTCGATTTCCAAATCAGGATCAGACTGGTCATTGGCAATTCCGGCAAGGAAGTTGCCTCCGACTTCCGCTCTTCCGTCAATAATCATCTGCAGATTCCGTTCAGAAGGATAGTTTCCGGAAATAATATATCCGAAAGGCATACCCATAGTGACTGTTCTGTGCCCGTTGCAGAACTGGCGGTCATCATATGTTTTGAAACGAGAACCCATGGAATGATCCTTGATTGTGAATGCAATTACGATTGCACTGCATGTCTGAATCTCGTTTCTGAGGAGATCGGAAAAGCCGTCCTTGTAGATGCATGTGCCGTCTACTGCACAGTTGAAGCAGCTTATGCATCCACCCTTGAATTCAAAATCATGTATGTTGACAAGCTTCGTTTCGAGAGGAAGCCTGCGACGGAAGCTTTCTATCATGGAGGCAAGCTGCGCGTCATCGGGTGCCAGGTCAGCAACAATTGCAACGGTTTTTTCCTTCTTTTCCACAGCTTCGGCAGGCGACGGAGCAATACGTTTCGCTGCTCCGGCCTTTTCCGGAAATGCTTCGTAGATGTTGTTTTCCACGCACCATTCGACATAGCGGAAGAAATCCAGAGCTTCCTTCTGTCCCTTATCTGTCAGAAGATCATCCATATCCGCCGACAGACCCCTGATAAACTTGAGACCCATGTCCTGACAGTTTTCCTGAATATATGCGTGAGCCGTGACATCGTAGAAATGCTTCGATGTTGTTATCTGTGTTGCATACTTTCTATTCAGATTCAAACCAGCGTCTTTCATCAGTTCAATAAACCGGTGTAGCTGGCTTGGCGCAATGAATGTGTATACAGGGTACGAAAACAGCAGCAGATCTGCCTCCTCAATGCTTTTAGCCACCGGAGAAAAATCCTTCTCTATGCTTTTTATCCGGCTTCCAGCGTTGATAAACTCAAAGCTTTGGCCGGGATTGTGCTTCTGTATATACAGACAGCTTTGAAGCGTTGTGCTGTAGTCGCCTTTCGGGCTTCCGTTAATTACAAGTATTTTCATGACGATATCCTTACTGTTTTGCGGTGAATACGGACAATCTGACTGCCGTTTTTCCAGAAAACCATATTACTTCTTTTCGACAATTATATCAGTCAATTCGGGATAATCAAAGTGTAAAAGTATAAACACATTATGATATTTATGGTATAATCAAATATCTGGAAGGGGGATTAAGATGAGAAGATTCGAAGGCTACATGAAGGGAATAAATCTCGGCGGATGGATATCCCAGTATGCAGAATACGACAAAGATCATTTCGACTCATTTATCACAAAATCCGACATAGATTATATCGCTTCGCTCGGCTTTGACCATGTGAGAGTGCCTGTTGACTACAAGGTGATACAGGACGAGGACGGCAATATTATTGAGAGCGGTTTTTCCTATCTTGAGAACTGTCTCGGCTGGTGTACGGACAATAATCTGAATATGGTTATTGACCTTCATGAGTGCTACGGATATACATTTGACCCGCTGCAGAAAACCGACAAAACTGCTTTTTTTTATAACGAATCCCAGAAACAGAGATTTCTGGACCTGTGGAAGGAAATAGCGGGACGATTCGGGAAATACGGATCTCGTATAGCGTTTGAACCGCTCAACGAGGTTCAGGACGAAAGCGTCAAGAATGAATGGAATGAGCTTATCAGAAGGTTTATGGAAACTGTCCGGCCGATTGCTCCTGACACATATGTAATCACGGGAGGCGTCTGGAACAACCATGTATCGGCTGTAAAATGGCTGGATAAACCGTATGATGACAAGACAGTGTATAATTTTCACTGCTACGAACCGCTTGTTTTCACTCATCAGGGCGCATACTGGATAGACGAGATGCCGCATGATTTCAGAACCACGTACCCGAAAACGCTTTCAGACTACCGCACTGAATCGGAATATGCGCTCAATGGACAGTACTCCGGCGCTGTTGAGCTTGACATTTCAGAGCCTGGCCCCGGTTTTTTCAAAGATCTGTTCCTCCCGGCAATTGAGATTGCCGAGGCGAATGACGCAATGCTGTACTGCGGCGAATACGGGGTTATCGACATAGCCGACAATGCATCAAAACTCAGATGGCTGAAGGATATTCACTCGGTATTTGAAAAATACGGAATAGGACATGCTCTGTGGAACTACAAGGAGAAGGATTTCGGACTTGTGGATCAGCGCTTCGAGGAGATTAGAGAGGATTTTCTTGAGATAGTATAGAGCTTAGAAAAAGAAGAGAGACAGAATTATGAGCTATAAGACAATAGACATGTCATCTTACCCGCGAAGAGGGCATTTAGAGCATTTTAAAACAATGGCGAATCCAATGCTTGCATTAACCGTACAGGTGGACATTACTGAGTGGTTTGAAAGAAACAAAGCCGCGGGAAGACCGTTTTTCCTGAGCTTTCAGTATGCAGTCGTTCAGGCGGCAAACACTGTTCCACAGCTCCGTCAGCGGATACGGAACTCCGGAATAATCGAATATGATTTCTGCAACCCCTCATACACCGTGGCACTTTCTGACGGGACGTACCGCTACTGCAGCGTGGATGCAAACCGGAATATAGAAAGCTATCTGGCCTTGGCGGAAGAGGCGCAGAAATCCGCAATGGATTCGGATTGTCTTACGGAGCACGATGACCCGGAGAGTTATTTCTTTATTTCGTGTCTGCCGTGGATTTCATACAGTTCCCACGAGATGCCGTTTCCGGACAGCAGCTTTTCGGTGCCGTCGATTACCTGGGGAAAATTCTACACCGAGAATGTTCCACTTACACAGGATGGGAGAATAGTTCTCAAGGAAGTAAAGCGCATACCGGTTACAATAATGGCAAATCACGCTATAGTTGACGGGAAGCATATCAGCGATTTCTTTGATGCGCTAAGCGATGAACTGAAAAAATGAAAGGCGATACCATGAAGACGATCGGATTAATCGGAGGAATGAGCTGGGAAAGCACAATTCCGTATTACTCAATAATAAACGAATATATGAGAGACCGCCTCGGCGGCTTGCACAGCGCAAAGATTATTCTTTACAGCGTGGAGTTTGATGAAATTGAAAAATGCCAGTCTGCCGGAGAGTGGGAAAAGAGCGGGAAGATTCTCGGAGAGGCGGCAAGAGCTCTGGAAAACGGAGGAGCCGACTTAATTCTCATATGCACAAACACTATGCACAAGGTGTTTAATCAGGTTCAGGAGTATGTCAGCGTTCCTCTCATTCATATTGCCGATGCCACAGCTGATGCTCTGGAAGCTGATGGACTTAGCAAGGTGCTTCTTCTCGGTACAAAATACACGATGACGCAGGATTTCTATATACAGAGACTGATTGACAGAGGTTTTGAGGTTGTAGTTCCGGAAGGCAAAGACATAAACCTCGTGAACAGCGTGATTTTTGACGAGCTGTGCGTGGGCAGGATTAATGAGGAGTCCAGAAAGGAATTCTCGAGAATTATTGCTCAGATGAAGGAAAAAGGCGCTCAGGCGGTAATCCTGGGATGCACTGAAATTGGCCTGCTGATAAAAGAAGAGGATTCGGCGCTTCCCGTATACGATACTACGCTTATCCATGCAACTAAAGCTGCGGAAATGGCACTGAATTAAGCATATCAATGGAATTGTTCTATACTGATGACCGACTCAAATGGCGGGAATGGCTTTCGGAAAATTTTGAATCAAAGGACGAAATCTGGTTTGTCTTCCCGACAAAGGATTCGGGGGAAGCTGCGGTTTCGTACAACGATGCCGTTGAGGAGGCCCTGTGCTTCGGATGGATTGACGGACGCGCCGGTACACTTGATGAAAAACACGGGATAAGACGCTTTACTCCGAGAAGAGAAGGAAGCGGATACTCCAGACCCAATATTGAACGCCTTATATGGCTGGAAGAGCAGGGCATGATCCATCCTAAGGTCAGACAGAAAGTCCTTCCGATTATAAGAAAGCCGTATGTTTTCCCTGCTGATATCATGGAAGAACTGTTCCAGGATGAGACTGTTGCCGAAAATTTCAGACACTTTTCACCTCCATATCAGCGGATACGGATTGCATATATAGACGCCGCCAGAAAACGTCCGGAGGAATTCCGGAAACGGCTGGACAGTTTTGCCGCTAAAACCAGACAGAACAGGATGATTACCGGATACGGCGGAATTGAAAAATACTACAGATGAGCAGAAACAGATTTGGCATTTTTTTGAATAGACAATATGTTCCTTTTTTTAGTATAGTAGTATAATCGAAAAGAAAAATTAAAGTTTATATACAAGGAGAGAAAAAATGGATATCAGAGCACTAGCTGAACAGTACAGCCCCTATATCATAGAGAAGAGAAGATATTTTCACGCACATCCCGAGCTAAGCCTGAATGAGTGGGAAACCACAAAGACGCTGGTCGAAGAGGTTAAGGCTCTCGGTTATGAGGTTGAGACTTTTGACGATTATCCCGGACTTGTTGCAACTCTCGACACCGGAAAGAGCGGACGCACCGTTATGCTCAGAGCGGATATCGATGCTCTGCCTGTCAAGGAGTGCACAGGACTGCCTTTTGCATCACAGAATGAAGGCGTAATGCATGCCTGCGGACACGATACGCATACAGCAATGCTTCTCGGAGCAGCCAAGATTCTTTCTGAGGTAAAAGACGAGATTCCATGCGGAAAGGTCAAGCTTATCTTCCAGTCCGGCGAGGAACTTGGATACGGCGCAAAATACTATGTTGAGCACGGCGTTATGAATGGTGTTGATGCGGTGTTCGGACTTCATGTGTGGGGAACATTTGATGCTCCCTATCTGTCTGTCGAGCCGGGAAACCGTATGGCATCCATGGACAACTTTACAATTAAGGTACACGGACATCAGTCACACGGTTCTGCACCTCAGGACGGCAAGGATGCAATAGTCGCGGCTTCAGCAATAGTACTGGCACTTCAGACTTTTGTCAGCCGTAAGAATGACCCGCGCAACCCGCTGGTTGTTTCCGTGGGAAAATTCCACGGCGGAGCGATGTACAACATTATCTGCCCGGAGGTCGAGCTGGTAGGAACAATACGCACCTATTCACGTTCACTGCGCGCAGAACTCGAGGGAGAACTCAAACGTATCGTTGAAAATACTGCCCGCGCCTATGACTGCGAAGCCGAGATTGAGGTCAAGGCAATGCTGCCTGCGGTTATTAACGACAATGATGAGCTGAATGAAATCGGCTACAATGCTGCCGTAAAGCTCTTCGGCACCGAAGGCATTAAGAGCATGCCGAGCAATATGGGAAGCGAAGACTTTGCTCTTCTTGAGGAGAATGTTCCCGGATTCTTCGCATTTCTGGGTTCACGCAATGTGGAAAAGGGCCTTATATACACAAACCACAATGAGAAATACACTGTGGATGAGGAGTGCCTTATGAGAGGCTCAGCCCTTGCAGCACAGTTTGCAGTGGATTTCCTGAGCAAATAACAACTGATTTAATCAGAAGCGCTGGCTGATCCGGCAAAGCACGGTACAGACGGCACAAAGAAACAGTCTTATGAGGTAATGAGATGCAAAAAAAAGTTTATGATACTTATGTTTCTCTTCTTAATAAAGAACTGACAGTAGCGACAGGCTGTACAGAGCCTATTGCAATTGCCTATGCCGGGGCAAAAATCCGTGAGGTGCTGGGTGATGTACCGGAGCACTGTACGGTATACTGCAGCGGGAATATAGTTAAAAATGTAATGGCGGTTACAGTTCCGAATTCCGGAGGAGACAGAGGAATAGAGATTGCGGCCATGTTAGGCGCGGTCGGCGGGGACCCCAATCAGGTTCTGGACGTACTAGGACCGGTTAAGGAAGAAGATATTGCCCTGGCAAGAAAGCTTGTAGCTGAAGGCAGGTGCGAAACTAAGCTGGTCGAGGGTGTCGCAAACCTTTATATACGCATTGAAGCTGAAAAGGGCAGCGACACGGCACTGGTTGAGATAACCGACTATCACAGCAACATTACGAAAATCGAGAAGAACGGAAAGGTCCTTTTTGATGCGGAGATAAAAGCCAGAGACGCAGATGAACCTGACAGATCTCTGCTAAATGTAAGGGATATAATTGCTTTTGCGGAAGAAGTCAATCTGGACGATGTGAGAAAGCCGCTTGAAAATCAGCTTAGAATGAACAGCGCTATAGCTGAAGAAGGCCTGAGCGGAAACTGGGGTGCTGAAGTCGGAAAGACAATTGCCGAGGGAGCTGACGGCGGGAGCCTCAGAGAACGTGCGATGGCATATGCCGCAGCAGCTTCTGATGCCAGAATGAACGGCTGTCCGCTGCCTGTTGTTATCAATTCCGGGAGCGGCAATCAGGGAATAACCGTTTCCATGCCCCTGTATGTATACGCAAAAGAGTACGAAATCAGTGAAGAGCGCACTTTAAGGGCACTTGCTCTTGCAAATCTGATTTCCATACACATCAAGCATTATATCGGCAGCCTCTCAGCCTTCTGCGGTGCAGTAAGCGCGGCAACGGCATCTGCGTGCGGAATAGCCTGGATGCTCGGATATGATTACTCCGTAATCTGCGGAATCATTACCAACTCAATCAACACAACCGGAGGAATGGTGTGTGACGGAGCAAAGTCGTCATGTGCATCCAAAATAGCAACGGATGTCGGAACGGCGCTTATATGTATGGAAATGAGTATCAAGCAAAGAGTGTTCAAGCCTGGAGAAGGACTCGTTGAGGACAATATTGAAGAGACTATCTCCAGCGTCGGACGTATGGGACGTCAGGGGATGAAGAGCACCGATATCGAAATACTTAATATCATGCTGGGCAACTGAGCCCGGCAATCGGAGGACAAATGTTTAAAGAAGCAATAGAAAAATACTATCCGGAAATGGTAGAGATACGCAAGGACTTCCACCGCCATCCGGAAATGTCATGGAAAGAATTCCGTACCTGTGAAAAGATAATGGGTTACCTCAATGAATACGGAGCAGAAAATGTGCGCTGCGTATGGAATACAGGTGTTCTTGCCGAGATTACAGGAACAGGAGAGGGCAAGTGCATTGCCATCCGCGCAGATACTGATGCTCTTCCGGTGAATGAGGAGACAGGAGTAGATTTTGCTTCCGAAAATCCCGGCGTTATGCATGCCTGCGGACACGATCTACATATAACAACTCTTCTTACAGTTGCCAGAGTTCTCTGTGAAAACCGTGACAAGTTCAAGGGAACAGTCCGCCTTATCTTCCAGCCGGCAGAGGAGTCAGGATGCCCGGCTGATCCCACAGGCGGAGCAAAGCATATGTGCGAGTACGGCGCAATGGACGGAGTAGACGCGGTAATTGCTCTTCACGTGACACCCAGCCTTGACAAGCCGGGAACATTTGGACTCAAAAAGGGAGTAATAACCAGCGGATTTGACCTTTACAGGGTCGATGTCAAGGGTACCGAGGCGCATGGTTCACAGCCGCAGAAAGGCAATGACGCAATTCTTGCTATCAGCCAGTTCATAGTACTGCTTCAGCAGATAGTTTCAAGAAACATTGACCCGCTTAAAAGTGTCATACTTACAGTAGGCACACTCAGCGGCGGAACTGTTGTCAATATTATCCCGGGCGAGGCCACATGCGGCGGCTGCTTCAGATACTATGACAATGCGGCTGCGGATGTTATCAAGACCAAGGTTGACGACATAGCAAGAGGCATTGAATCTGTTTCAGGCTGCAAGTTTACCGTGGATGCCAAACGCGGATATGCCTGCGTGGATAACGACGAGGGACTTGTCAATCTCGCAGTCAAGACGCTTTCATCCGAACTAGGCGAGAGCGCAGTTTGCATGATGGATGAGCCTGCATCCGGTTCTGAAGATTTCAGCTACTACGGAGTATCAACAGGGAAACCTCAGATGCTGATGTGGCTGAATGCTGAACCATACACCGATGAGGTTTACGCCCTTCACAGCAACAAGTGCATCATGAAGCACGAAATAATAAAACTTGGAGCGGAAGGACTGGCATCTATTGCCGTCAACTATCTGAACTCCTGATATTTGTTATAAAAGAATGGTTTTGTAAGACAGACCTGCCGTTTGAGCGGCAGGTCTGTCTTCGGTTATCACCGAAAACCGCTGATAGACAATTTGCTGGCATAAAAGGTATTTTTGACGGCATATACGTTCCTTGACATGCTTTTTTACAGTGATATAACATAAAAATGGTGGAAGTCCATTTCGGAGGTAAAAAAATGCTGTGAAGACTAAAAGAATCCTGTCACTTTTGTTATGCGCGGCGGCAGTTGGCGTAATTGTTTATCTGGGAAGTATTTCTTCTTCTCTTCCGACAACAGGCAGTCTGGAGGAAATGGGAAATGCACTTGGCATTTTCTCGTTGATGCCTACTATGCTTGCTGTTTTTCTGTCTTTTCTGACGGGAAATGTTGTGCTGGCTCTGCTGATTGGTATAGTTGCCGGTGAACTTATGCTGTGCGTTATGAACGGGGCAGGCTTCATCGAGTCCGCTTCACATATTCTTCCGAATACTATTAATGAAATACTTGAGGTCATATCCGATTCCAGCAGTGCTCAGGTACTTTTGCTTTGTGCACTTGTCGGAGGCCTTGTCGGTGTCCTCATCAAATCCGGCGGTTTTATGGCGCTGGCCAAGAGCATATCCAGAAAAATTAATACACCTAAAAGAGCAAATCTTGCGGGGCAGCTATTCTGCACGCTTTTTTTCTTTGATGATTACGCGAATGCTCTTATTTCCGGGCCGGTTCTTCAGCCGGTCACGGACAAGGCTAAAGTGTCCAGAGAGCGACTATCTTATATAGTAGATTCAACCGCAGCTCCGGTAGCCGGAATAGCCGTTGTATCCAGCTGGGTTGCGGTCGAAATGTCTGTAATAGAAGAGGGCCTTAAGGTCGCCTCAATACAGTCTTCTTCGTTTGAAATTTTCGTCAGCAGCATTCCATATTGCTTTTATTGTATCTTCGCACTTGCCTTTATTCTCATGACGACGCTTATGGGAAGAGAATATGGCCCAATGCTTGAGGCGGAAAGAAGATCCAGAACAGGTGTTACCCTTAAAGAGGGCTCGGTTGTGGCTGTCAACACAAGCGAGGAAGTTCCTCTTCCGGAAAAAAAGGAAAAGTTGGGAATCCTGGTATCATTCGGGTCAATAGCTGTTCTGGTTATATATGCTGTTGTATCATTTATTAACGGAAAAGGTGATACCATAGAGTTGCTTTTGCAGGCGGCGCTTTTCTGCAGTTTGCTCGCAACGATTGCAGGAACGGCTTTCGGCCTTTTCAAAATAGATGAAGGAATTAATGCGTGGCTCAGCGGAGCATCAAACCTTATGCCGACTATTACAGTTCTTCTTCTGGCTTGGTCGCTGGCTTCAATAGTGGAGAAACTCGGAACAGTATATTTTGTCGTAGAGCTTATTTCCTCCGGCATAACATGGTCTCTTGTACCGGTGATAATATTTGTCAGCTGCTGCTTTATTTCTTTTGCTGCGGGCAGTTATGGATGTATGTTTATGGTAATGCCGATGGCAATTCCCATTGCTTTTGCGGTTATGTCCGGTTCTTCAGTTGAACTTAATCAGAATTTTCTTCTTCTGTGCATTTCCGCAGTTCTTACCGGAGGCATATTCGGAGATCACTGTTCACCTATGACTGACTGCACGATTCTCGCAGCACTCGGAAGCGGCTGTGAAGTTATGGACCATGTTGTTACACAGATGCCTTATGCTTTGACTGTTGCGGCAATCAGCCTGATTTGCATATTTGTCACCACCATCGGAGTTCCAGTCTGGGTTTCAATTATTGCCGGGCTTGCTATTATGGCACTTATCATCCGGACCGTGGGTAAAAAAGTATAGTAACAGAACCAGTTTAATTAAAGACGCGTGAAGCGGATTAACCCGTTTTACGCGTCTTTTTTTTCAGCGTCAGTACAGTGAAAAGAACAAAACGACTTTTTGTGTCGTGCGGAAAGCGTTTCGTGCCAAACATGTTTAATTAATTTTTAACAAAGAATAGTATTGGCACATCAATAAATAGGTTGAAAGATGTCTTTTGACTTAAAACAAAATAATTATTGGAGGTCATCTAAAATGGCAAAGAAAAAAAAGGAAAAGGGAACTGGCATGAGTCAGAAGGACATGATCCTTGGTCTCGTATGTGCCATATTCTTCCTCGACACCATCCCGTCCATGGCAACAATGGGCTGGGCAGTAATTACCTGGATTTTTATAGTAGGCTTATTCTTCTTCTTCACAGGTTCTCTTACCTGCGCAGAACTGGGAGCAACTTATCCTGATGACGGCGGATTTGCCGGCTGGGCAGCACGTGCCTTCGGCGGCAAATGGGGCGCCAGAGTCGGATACATCTACTGGGCATGCAATGCAGTTTGGCTCTCATCAAATGCTACTCTGTTTGTTCAGATTCTTCAGATAACATTTGGCTTTACGCTTTCACCTCTTGCATCAGTCATAGTCAACCTCCTTGTTGTTTATGCTATGCTCGCACTTCTCCTTCTCCCCAGCAAGAATACAACATCTCTTTACAACTACGGCGCAATCGTAAAAATACTCATCGGTGTTGGCCTTGTTGTTTCCGGTATCATCTGCTTTGTAAAGGGCGGAACAAAGGCAAATCCTTTCTCAGCACAGGAAATGATCCCTACAGTCGGCGCATCAATCGCATTTATCCCTGCACTTGTTTATAACTTCCTCGGATTTGAAACATCTGCTGCAAACGGCAGAATGGAAAATCCTGCTAAAGACGTACCAAAGGCTGCTATAAAGAATGTTCTTCTTGTTGCCGGCCTCTACATAATTACATCCATCGCAATGCTCTGGGCACTCCCAATTGGTGATGTCAATATTACAACAGGTATCGTTCAGACACTCCAGGCCGGCTTCGGCACACAGGGATTCCTCGGCATTGTAGTTACACTTCTCGGTATACTCTATCTTTCAGTCCTGTTCATTCAGGGTATGCTGTGGGTCGGCGCACCTTGCAACACTGCTGCAATCGGCGGTGAAACAGGTGACCTCCCGAAGGTTTTCTCAAAGAGAAACAAGAACGGCCAGCCTGTCGGCGTTATCATTATTTCAGCAGTTATGGCTACTGTCATGACCATCTGCTCCAACCTCATCTCCGGTGACGCAGAGACAGTTTTCTGGGCAATATTCTCATGCACAAGCCTTCTTCTCCTTCTTCCGTACATTGTTAACTTTGAAGCGTACTTCAAACTCAAGAAGACGGATAAAGAGACCCCGAGACCTTACGTATTCCCCGGCCCCAAGTGGCTCTCAACTGCCCTCATCAGAATTGCAGAGTTTATCGCTGTTGCAACTTGCGTTCTCTTCGTTTGGGTTCCCGGCACTCAGCTTGACATGACTCAGTTCCTCTTTGTCGTTATCGGTGTTGTCGTTGTTATTGCACTCGGTGAAATACTTCTTAAGGTTGCCGAGAAACAGAAGGCTGAAAAAGCAGAAAAGGAATAATCATCTACTGGTTATTTAGGAGGATATTTTTATGTCAGCAAATTTAGTTTTTAAAAACGGTGTTGTCTACACAGCAGATAAAAGCCGTACAATAGCAGAAGCTGTTGCAGTTGAAGACGGAAAAATAGTCTATGTCGGAGACAATGCAGGCGTTGAAAAGTATGTCGGCGCAAATACAGAAGTTGTTGATCTTAACGGTAAGATGCTGATGCCTTCCTTCTTTGAAGGCCATGCACATTACACCAGCGCAACTTCCACAGTTGTTGGTATTGACCTTGCCGGTATGGATAAGGAAGAGGAATATGTCGCAGCAATGAAGAAGTTCGTCGCTGAGCATCCCGGCCTCACCGCTCTTCGCGGACAGGGCTATCTTGAAGCCGTATTTCCCGGCGTCGGCCCGCGCAAGGAAGCCCTTGATGAGGTTTCCACAGAGATTCCTATAGTTGTTCAGGCAGAGACACTGCACTCACTGTGGTGCAACTCAAAGGCAATCGAAGTTGCCGGTATTACAAATGATACCCCGGATCCTGAAAACGGCAGAATTGAAAGAAATCCTGACGGAAGCGCACACGGATGCTTCCGTGAGAAGGCACAGGACCTCATACTTAATGCTCTTCCAGATTTTACAATTGAACAGTACAAGGAAGGCGTTCTTGCATATCAGGACAAGATTCTTTCCCTCGGATTTACCGGTGCATATGACCCATGGCTTTATATCAACACAAATGCTGTTGAAGCAATAAAGCAGCTTGACGATGAAGGAAAACTAAAAGTTTACTTCAGAGGTGCATACTGGATGGATCCTCATAAGGGACCCGAGCAGGTCGAAGCTATAGTTGAAGCAAGAGACAGAGACAATGAGGGCAGAAACATGTTCCATACAAGAGCTGTTAAGTTCTTCATGGATGGTGTTCTTGAGTCCATTACAGGATTCCTGCTTGAGCCATATGAGAAGGCAGACGGCAGACCTGAAGGCTGGCGTGGAGACCAGATCTGGGATCCCGACAACATGAACAAGTGTGTTGCAGCGGTTGACAAGGCCGGAATGGGAATACATGTTCACTGCGCAGGCGATGCTGCTGTTAAACAGTCACTCGACGCAATCGAGTATGCCCAGAAACAGAACGGCAAAGAAGACAGACGTCACTGCATCACTCATATATTCCTTGTGGACCCCGCAGATATCAAGCGTTTCAAGGACATGGATGTAGTCGCAATGCTTAACGCTTACTGGGCACAGATTGACGAGACATATTTTGTCAACGGAATCTACACCGGTGAAGATCGTATTGCTCACACTTATCCTATCAATTCCTTCTTCAAGGAAGGCTGCATAGTTGCAAACGCAAGTGACTACCCGATTACCGCTGTTCCGAATCCTTTCGTCGGAATGGAAATCGGCGTTACCAGAATTGCTCCGGATAACTATCATCCCTGGGTTCTCGATTATGATGATCCCAGAGTCCATGCAGACTTCTGGCCTGAGGAGAGAGCAAAGATTGAGGATATGATAGACAGCTTTACCATAGGGCAGGCTTATGCAAACTTCCTCGATGACGTCAGCGGTTCCATCGAAGTCGGCAAAGAGGCTGACATGATAGTAGTTGACGAGAACGTTCTCACCTGCAAACCCGAGGATATCGGTATCGCACAGGTCGAAAGAACAATCTTCCGTGGCGAAACACTTTACACAAAGTAATTCTATAAAGGCACAATTCGGCTCACTGCTTTTTACGGTGAGCCGTTTTTGCCCCTATGCTTGTTTTTTCTGAAATACCTTTGTATAGTAGTAAAAAAAGAAAGGGAGATACATTATGAGAGCGGTTCTTATCGGGGCAGGCAGTATTGGAGGAACAATGGCCGTCATGATTACCGAGGCGGGTTATGACCTTGATGTCGTGGCACATGGTGAAGAAAAGGCACGTCTTTTCCGTGAAGAGGGATTTAGACTGACCGGCGCATTCGGAGATAAATGCGTAAAGCTTAATGCATACCAGTCCATTGACGCACTAGAAGGAAAATACGATGTCTGTCTCATTGCCACGAAATACCAGCAGATGCCAGAGGCGGCGCGCCAGATGCTTCCGCATTTGAACGACGATTCACTTGTCGTTTCAGTTCAAAACGGTATTGTTCTGGACATGCTCAGTGAGGTCGTAGGTAAAAAGAGAACCGTCGGAGTCATGATAGGTCTTGGCGCTACACTCAAAGAGGCAAATCTCGTTGAGGTTACGGCAGGCGCAGAACTGATTATTGGAATGCCAGACGGTTACCATCCGAAATCTCTGGATGAACTTGCAGTTATGCTCTCATCCGTTCTTCCAACTGCAGTTGACGATGACATAGTCGGCCGTCTCTGGTCCAAGGTTATTTTCAACTCGTGCGTGAACTCTCTCGCAGGAATTTCCGGGTTGAATGTCGGGCAGACACTAAAATATAAAAAGGCGAGACTGGCATTTCTGGACATAATACGTGAAGGGGTTACTGTCGCGCAAAAGGAGGGATATGATGTCCCTCAGTTCAACGCAATTCCGAAATACCAGTTTTTTGCAAAGCACAACTCAAAGCTCTTCAATGCTTTCTGGGGAACATTCTTTAAAATTGCACTCGGTGCAAAATCAGGAAGCGTTAGACCGTCTACTTTACAGTCGCTTGAAAAGGGACGAAAAACCGAAATAGACATTATGAACGGATATATATCCTCTGAGGGCAGAAAATGCGGTGTACCTACGCCGTTAAACGACCTTCTTACATCCATGATTAAGGAAATAGAAGACGGCAAACGCATAATCACTCCGGACAACTTTGAGGAGCTCAAATACTGAATAATACTAAATGAATAGTAAACGGCTCATAGCAGCGCATTGAGCCGTTTTTTGATGCCGATTACAGACATCTTCAATTGTTGAAGAAGAAAAGCTGTGCTATAATTATGTATCAACAAATATTAAAAAAAAGCTTTATCCGGGAGGCTATTTATGTTCAGAATCGCCGTTTGCGACGACAGCAAGCATGACCTGCAGGCAACAGCAAATATGTTGGAAGAACTCACAAAGTACAACATCAAATATGAAGTGTACACATTTGACAACGGTAACTCTCTCATCAAAGAGTATAAGAACGGACGCGACTTCCAGCTGCTGATACTTGATATGGTTATGGAACCAATAAACGGAATTGATACCGCTAAGGAAATAAGAAGATATGACCTTTCGGTTCCCATCCTGATTGTAACATCCACGACTGAATTTGCACTTGAAGGCTATGTCGTAAATGCAAGAAGATATATAACAAAGCCTCTCAATAAAGAAAAGTTTCTAAGGGAGGTAATGCAGATTTACGAGCTTTATACTTCTGAAGAAGATCAATACTGCATCATCAGAAATGACGATGGCATAACAAAGCTCAAGGTAGACGATATACTCTATTTTGACTCAGACAGACACACCATTACCGCCCACACACTGGATAATACATACTCTTTCCGTGATACTATCAACAATGTGGAACAGCAGTATGCTCAGTACGGTTTTTTCCGTGTGCACAAAAGTTTCGTAGTCAACTTGAAATACGTAGTAAACTATTCAAAAAAGGCAGCCACACTAATAAACGGAGAGATAATTGATGTGTCCAAGACACGCGCTTCCTCCCTTCATGATGCTTTGCTTGATTTCGCAAGCAAGACAGTTAGCGAGATAATGTAGTCATGATAACCTTTAGCTCGATTATACGATTATTAGTAATCGGATTAACTGAAACACTGTATGTCCATTTGTCGCTTTCCTGGCTGCTGGACAGAAACAAACGCGGAAGAAAGTACTACTATATTATGCTGCTGGTATATTTCCTGTGTACTATCTTTGATGCTGACAACAACTTCAAGGTATACTTTGTCTTCTCGCTTGCGTATATTCTGATTGCTGCTACTGCGTATCTGTTTTACGAGGGCTCGATTGGAGTCAGACTTGGAATATCTTTCGTTATTATTTCAATAAACTATGCCTGCACCATCTTTTCTATTCTTCTACTTGAGCTGATAAGCAACAGGGCGCTTTCCTTACCGGAGAACCTTTCCATGGATATACCGGCTCAGATAGTGCTAATGATCCTTTGTATCCCAAGTGTCTATCTCTTGTCGGTTTTTGGAAAGAATAAGGGCACGTCACTTGGAATGTCGCTGGTATCGTCTTTTATTCTTCCGTTTACTATGTGTGTCCTGCTTCTACGTCAGTTTTATATAAACCAGTTGCCGGAAACTCAGGGTTCATATATTTTAAATCAGACCGTTCTAGCAGCACTTCTATATGTTTCTGGGGTTATGCTTTACTGCCTGACAGAGTTTAACAACTCGCTGCAGAAATCACTGAACTACTCGGCAACGCTGGAGCAGATGATTGCAATGCAGGAAAAATACTATACCGACCTTCAGAATCATCAGCAGGAACTTAGAAGAATCAAACATGACATAAAAAATCATATGCGCGTACTTGGAATGATGCTGGATAACGGAGAGTATGACGAGGCAAGAGAATATACCAACACGCTGACAGAAGAAATCTCAAATATTACGACGCCTGTTGTCAACTGTGACAATCAGCTTATCAGCGCCCTTCTCAATGACAAGCTCAGCTCGGCAAAGGATAACGGGATTGAGGTTTCAAGCTGTGTTATGGTCCCGACTGTGCTTTCAATCAAAAGCGTTGACCTTTGCATTCTTCTGGGAAACCTCCTGGACAACGCAATAGAAGCATGTTCAAATATGGACAGTTCCGAAAGAAAATTTATAGATGTAGATATTCGTCTTACCGGGGTATTTTTGAGTGTTATTATTTCTAATTCATACAGCGCGCCTCTAAATATTCTCAATTCCAAATATATAACCACAAAAAGAGACAAGGAATACCACGGACTGGGGATTTCAAATGTTAAGCGTGTTGTGGATAAATATGACGGCAGAATGACAATAAACCATGAAAAGGGTATTTTCTCAGTTTCATGTCTTCTCACCTACTCAAAGGAAAACTAATTATCAGATATAAGCAGGGCCTGACGGCCCTGCATTTTTTATTGACAATCTGCTATTATTATGATATCTTTTTGATATCAGATATGGGAGGTATCAGAAATGAATGAAAAAGTATTAACCAACAAAAAGAACGGCATGGCAATGCTTCTGCTGTTTTCTGTACTTTATATAGCAGCAATTGCCGGAGTCGGTTTTGCGGCAATAAACGGCAACAACATACTGATGGTTCTTTGTGTCGTCTGGCTTTGCATAGGCTGGTTTTTCTTCTTGGGTCTTAAGGTCTTGAAACCCCAGGAAGCGCTTGTCCTGACACTGTTCGGAAAGTATTACGGAACGATAAAAGATGCGGGCTTTTACTGGGTAAATCCGTTCTGCGGTTCGGTTAATCCTGCTGCCAAGACAAAGCTCAGTCAAAGCGGAGATGTTGAAAACGGAAGCGGCTCAAACGGCGCAGCAATAGCGGCTGCTTTACTAAAGAGCTCGACATCGATGGATTTGGAAAGCAAGAAAATCTCACTTAAGATTATGACACTTTCCAACAGCCGTCAGAAAATCAACGACTGCCTCGGAAATCCGGTAGAAATCGGCATTGCTGTTATGTGGAGAGTAGTTGATACTGCCAAGGCAGTGTTCAATGTAGACAACTTCAAGGAGTACCTTTCCCTTCAGTGCGACAGCGCGGTCAGAAATATCGTACGCATATATCCTTATGATGTGGCCCCGGGCGTTGATACGACCGGAGACGGAATTGATGATGACGGCAGCCTCCGCGGTTCCAGCGAAATCGTAGCAGGCCGTATACGCGATGAAATTCAGAGCAAGGTATCAGATGCGGGCATTGAGATAATTGAAGCAAGAATCACATATCTTGCATATGCGCCTGAAATTGCTGCCGTGATGCTTCAGCGTCAGCAGGCTTCGGCAATAGTCGATGCCAGAAAGATGATAGTAGACGGAGCAGTCGGAATGGTGGAAATGGCGCTTGAACGTCTTAACGAGAAGAGCATTGTAGATCTTGATGAAGAGCGCAAGGCGGCTATGGTTTCAAATCTTTTGGTTGTATTGTGCGGCAACAAGGATGCACAGCCGGTAGTAAACTCCGGCAGCCTTTATTAATTAAGCTGTGGCAGACGAAAAGAAGCAGGTGCCGCTTCGATTGTCACCGAAGCTGTATAACGCCATTGCGGCATGGGCTGAAGACGATTTCCGCTCGGTAAACGGACAGATTGAGTATCTGCTTACCGAGTGTGTCAAGCAGCGGAAGAAAGATGGAAAATATATATCCAAGACAATCGATGAACCGATTGTCCTGGATATTCCTGAAAGAAAAAAGAGCGATAGTGAATAATTGGGAGATAAAATGATTAGTGCATCAAATATCGGCATTTTAGTAGCGGCACTATTTTCGGTGCTTTTTCCCATCGGACTGCTGATATGGTGGAAAAAGAAAACCGGTGAGAAACTCTGGTGCTTTGTTGCAGGCGCAATATGCTTTACCGTGTTCGCAATGGGGCTTGAACAGGTTCTTCATACGGTGTGTCTCGTGAGCGATAATGCTGTTTCTAGAACAATTCAGTCCTCTCCGGTTCTGTATATGCTCTATGCTGCATTTGCAGCCGGAATATTTGAGGAAACCGGACGGCTTTTCGGGTTTAGGGTTCTTCTGAGAAGACACAAAAACCGTGAATGCTCCGTAGCATACGGAATCGGACATGGCGGAATAGAGGTAATATACATACTTGGCATAAATTATGTTGTCTTGCTTCTTGCACTTCTTGGAGTGAACTTTGGAGACGAAGCAACAAATGCCCAGCTGATTGCTACGGCAAATGCAATTACACTGCCGGCAGCATGTGTTGCCATGTTTGAAAGAATATCCGCAATGATGATTCATATTGGCCTTTCCATGCTGGTTTTTACCGCAGCAAGGAACAAAAAGTATATGTGGCTGTATCCGTTTGCAATACTGCTCCATGCTATTACCGACGCTCCGGCTGCGCTCTATCAGTTCCAGGCAATAAAGTCTCTGTTTGCAGTTGAGGCGGGAGCCTTTGCCATGGGAATCATCTGCCTGATACTGGGGAAAATATTCATTCGGAAAACTGACAACAACGGAGCAGATTCAGATATTGCGGACGAGAGCATGGCCCGGGAGTAGATGCCGAAACAAGTAAACAGAAACAGGTTCTTTTTCCATAATGGATTAAGAACCCGTTTTTTTCTTGCTGCGCATGTTATTTGAGCAATCATATTAGGATAATCAGAAGCAAAGAAGCATTTATTCGACAGAAGTAATTTTGCGCTTTTTAAATCCATAATTTAGTGGTATTATTTCTATAAATGAAAAAATACATTATTTGCATAGGAGAGGAACAATGCAGGCGGATTTAATAATAAAAAATGCGAAAATCTACACAGTAAATAAAAAACAGCCGTGGGCAGATACTCTGGCTGTAAAAGACGGAAAGTTTATTTACGTTGGCGATGAAGCAGGCGCTGCGGGATTTGAAGGCCCCGTGCAGGATGCTCAGGGCAAACTGATTATCCCAGGACTGATTGATACGCACACCCATATCGGATACGCAGCCAAAAGTTCAGTGGCAGCACCTTCCTACGCATTAAAGTCTGACGGAAAGGACGCTATACTGGAGGAGATAAAGGATTATATTTCCCAAAACCCAGGACAGGATGCTTACAATTTCTGCCTTTCTGTCAGCAAACTTCATGGCGAGACCATCAAGTTTGAGGAAGTTGACGCCATCAACGATGAAGTGCCGGTAAAGATAATGGAATCGGAGCAGCACAGCATGTGGTGCAACACCAAAAAGTTCAAAACACTCGGAGTTGACGATTATGCACCTGACCTGAGTCCCGGCTACAGCATTTATGAACGCGACGGCGACGGACGAATAAACGGCCGCATTTACGAAATGTGCACACTGCCTGATTTTCCTGAACTGATTGACGACAATGTTTACTATGACAGCCTTGATAACATGATGGCTTTCTGCCGCCAGCAGGGAATCGTGGCAATGTTTGATGCCGGCATGGCCGGAGACTTCGGCAATGCGGACCAGTTTTACAGATGCGCATCCGAGTATGACAAGCAGGGCAAGATGTCTATCTACCTTGAGGCCGGTTTACACCTGGTAAAACCATTCCAGCTTGATGGTGCGATTGAGCGTCTTCAGGATTTTGATAGAAAATACAGCGGCGAAAACTTTAAAATCCGCACTATGAAGATGCAGACAGACGGCACATTCAACGGCCGTACCGCATGCGTCACAGTACCATATCTCGACAACGGCAAAAGTGGCGGACTTCTGGTTCCGCAGGAGCGTATCGAGCAGCTGATGCTTGATTTGAATGAAAAAGGGATAGATTTCCATTTCCATGCAGTCGGAGATCAGACGGCGCGAACCATCCTTGACTGTGTTGAAAACTGCAAAAAGAAACTTGGTGACAAATTCACCATCCAGGTAACTATTGCACATGTAGAGCTTACTCCTGACGAGGATCTAGGACGATTTGCGGAGCTTGGGGTAATAGTAAACTACACTCCGTTCTGGTTTGGCGGATGCTGCATTTCCGGCGGCATTGAGGCAGCGGAGCAGTATCTGGGCAAGGAGCGTGCTCACAAGATGTACAGAGCGGGAACGGTATGGAATACCGGAGCAAGAGTCAACTTCTCGAGTGACAGTGTTATGTGCTATATGCCTGTCTGGAGCCCGTATCTGGGCATGGAAGTCGGTATAACACGTCAGTATGACGAAACATGCTATGCTCTTGATGATTATTCCAATGTACCTGCATATCCCAACAACGAGGACAAGCTTACTATGGCACAGATGATAGAAGGCTATACCTTGAATGGCGCCATCATGCTGAAGCTGGATGACAAAATTGGTTCAATTGAGGTAGGAAAGGATGCCAGCTTCAACATCTACAAGGACAGCCTGTTTGACGTTAGCCCTTATGAAATACACAAACAGTTACCTGAGGCATTCTACCTTAAGGGAGTAAAACAGTAATTTTCGTTGTAAACCAAGACCCGGAATAAAAAAACCTGAATCTTAGATTCAGGTTTTTTGCTTGTTGAAGTCGTCTGATAATACGGTTATTGCTCAGTAAAACGTACATCCGCATTTGTTGCAGTGATATACCCACAAGGTGTAATCAACACTAACGTTGGTCGAGCCGCATTTAGGGCAGCTTACCTTTTTGCAGTCGGTTTCATTATCCCCGCCTGCAATCTGCTTCAGCTCATCTTCACTGAGACTTTTCAGTTCGTTTTTGACTGCTATAATCTTTGCTTTCAGTACATCCAGCTCTTCTTTTGTCTTTGCCATTAATATCACCCCTTGCGTATTGTATTAATTGTTGGGACAATTATAACACCGAATCATTATGTGTTCATGCTGTTAGCAAAAATCGCTTGAATTCAATCAAAAATAACCTAGGAGGAATAGCGCGGGTGATTAGAAAGAATATGACAAAGCTGCATGGGACAGCTAAGCGCGAATATGCTTTTTCTTGTTTTTTACAGAAAAATACTATAGAGTAAAAATACTGAGTTTTAAATAAAAGAAATGAGAGCTATGAAAAAAACCATTATTCGGATACTCATAATACTGCTTGCCATAACTGTGCTTGCGGCGGTATATACTTTTGCCTTTCCGCTCGATGGAAAGGTAAAGGCATTTCATGCGCCGGTATCCCAGGGCTATACAGGGGATTTTCAGCAGAACAGCGAACTTGCCGTGCTGGGAGAAGCAGACATCGGCATATATACGCGTCCGGAGACAGTCCTGTACAGAGATGGATACCTGTATTCATCATGCCATGGGCAGCATATCCGCACTTCGGAAGACGGATTTGTCACGGAGCTTTTGTACGATTCCAAGGATGGAGAAACTGTCGGGTTTGATTTTGATAGCGACGGCAATATCATATTCTGCGATGTGCGCTTTTCCGGCACAACACCCGGTATATACAAGGCAGACATATCAGGTGAAGAAACTGTTGTAACAGCGCTTTGTACCGAGGTGGAGGGAGAGAAACTGTGCTGCCCGGATGCGCTTGCCGTGGCCGATGACGGTATTGTATATTTCAGTGAAGCAACACAATTCAGCCCTGTCAAATATGGAAATGCCACTCTTGCTTTTCAGTATGAGTGTTATTACCACTCATCAAACGGCAAGGTCTGCGCATACAATCCGGCAACGGGAGAGGCATGGGTAATTGCAAGCGGATTCAGCGGAGCCAACGGCATAGCACTTAGCTTTGACGGACAGTATCTCTACCTGAGTGAGACAATGGAATACTGCGTATGGCGCATTCCAATCAGTGCAAAACACGCAACAAAGGGCAATGGTGCGGAATTGTTTCTCAGTAACCTTCCCGGATGTGTTGACAACCTAAACCGCGGGCTCAATGGTCTTTACTGGGTTGGTCTCGTTTCACCGCGTACACCATCATGGGATAAAATGCTCGGGAATGTGGCTCTAAGAAAGATACTGCTCCGCTACAGCACAATTCCGGACCCGAGTGTCCGGGAAAATGCTCCCGCAGACGGGACAGCGGCTGTATTTGCCTTTGACGATTCGGGGAGAATATGCGAATTCCTGATGGCAGAGGGCACCGAGTACTACAGTGTAACCGGCGCCACACAGACTGATGACAGACTCTACCTTCATTCTAACAACTATACGGGATATATAGGATATGTAGATTTTCCGGGCTAGAATACAGAAGAGAAGAAAAGAAAAAGCCTTGCAGCGAAACTGATATGCTCCCTTTATGGAAGACAGTGAAATAGAAAAACACTGTTGACCATGAAGGGAGCATATCAAACAACAATACGCGGCAAGGCTTTTTTGCAGTACTTACTTATATTTTGTTTTTTACATACATGATTCTGGCAATTCCGATTGTTACGAAAACAGAAAGAATTATGATTGCCCACACGGGAATCGGAATCACCCACTTAAGCAACACAAAGACGACGGCGGCTATTAGGCTGCACGCTCCGAGTTTCGGAGCCTTTATCGCAAAGTTGCCGAGAGTGGCACCGAATACTGCTGTAGCGGCATATGTTTTCAGTCCGGTGCTTATCACTTCGGGAAGCAGAGCCACGATAGCGCTTCCAATAAATGCGGCAAGTGTAACACCAATAAGGTTAGTAATGATAGATCCGCAAATTGCCATTGTAGAAACCACTTCAGCCTGTATTGTTCCGGATTCGCTTCCCGTTTGGTCAAGAGCAATGGAAGCACACGGCATTCTGATGTTGCTTATGTTTCCCGATAGAAAACTTAGGTAGGTGCCGGATACGCCCAGTGAGGCATAGTATGATATAGGCTCAACGATATAAAACGCTCCGAAGGCTGTAACTGTCATGCCCCAGGCCGCAAGAAGTGTACCAATATCCGGCCAGCAGTTATATCTGATGCAAAGGTAAAGCACCGGAAGAAAAGATGTTACGACAGCAATCAAATTTGTTGGTCTGCCAATCCTGGTGCATGCCTTTTTCCATGAAGCCATTCTGCTTTGTTCGTTCATACGGCACCTCCCATTGCAATGAAGGTGTCGCACAGAAGTCCGGCAGCAATCCCAATCACCATCGCAATTCCCAGCGTGTGTTGCCCGAATTTAGGATGCTTCGGAACGAGTAACTTTCCCATGAGAACCATACTGATTGCACTTGCCAGACAGGCACAAACCTGGCTCTTGTTGACTGACCATGCAGTTCCGAGAGTTGTATTGGCACACAGATAGCTGAATACTCCAAGCCCGCAGGCAAGCGACAATACACCAAGCCATTTACTGTCACCGCCGGCCATTTTGTTTCTTGCCTTTTCAAGTGACGGAGTTATTAAAGCGGAAGTGATGAGCCATCCGGCTCCGTTGAGTGCCATTACTGCCCAACAGATTATAAGCACTTCCAGATTAAACCCGGGACCGCCGAGAGTAGTACCTGCGGCAATGGCACCATTTGTTGCACCTGCGAGCTCTGTAACTGCCGCGCCTATAACGGAAAGACGCATCCAGCTCATGGGAGCTCCAATAGATGAAATCATGCCCACCATTACTATGAATACTCCGCATGAAGGTCCGATAGCGGAGACCAGACCAATGCGAAAAGCCCTCTGAGCAATATTCGGATCAAGTGAGCTTTCTTTGGCTGTCTTTTTTGCCAGACGCACAAATAGCACCGACTGTATCGCAACCACAAGAACAGTCAGACTGCAAAGAACCCATATAATGGGCTGATGAATAATGCTTGAGATATCAATCATTTATGCTGTTCCTCCACGGGAAATAGGAATTTTGCTAGTGTATCTCTTAGCCTATTAATATCAATTGGCTTCGGTATGTGCTCATTCATACCGGATTCAATGGCAAGCTTTCTGTCTTCTTCAAATGCATTTGCCGTCATAGCCAGAATTGGGATTCTGGAAATACCGGTACCAAGTGCACGGATTTGCCTTGTGGCTTCATAGCCGTCCATCCTCGGCATCTGCACATCCATTAAAACAAGGTCATAGTCGCCGAGTTTTGCATTCTTCATCTTTTCAACGGCTATGTCGCCGTCTTCGGCTGTATCAACGACAAATCCCGCATCTTCAAGGATATCCTGCGCAATTTCACGGTTCATCCCGTTATCTTCAACAAGGAGAATCTTCTTTCCCTCAAAACTGTATGCGACGTAATTGTTCTTATGAGGCGCTTCTTTAATGCCAATGCATTCTCCAAGCGCCTTTTTCAGGTCGGACGGGAACATAGGCTTGGAGATAAATGCCGTCACACCGGCTTCTCTTGCCTCATCTTCAATGTCGGACCAGTCATATGCTGTCAGGATTATTATCGGGACGTCGTCACCTATAACTTTCCGGATTCTGCGGGCGGTTTCAATACCATTCATATCGGGCATAAGCCAGTCAAGAATATAGACTTTGAACAAATCGCCTTCACGGAATGCCATTTCGGCTCTGACTACGGCTTCTTTTCCGGTAGTACACCATTCAGGTCTCATCCCGACTTCCTTCAGCATTGAATAAATGGACCCGCAGGTGTTTGTGTCATCATCAGCGATAAGTGCTCTGAATCCCTGAAGCTCAGGAATATATATGGAATCCTTGTGGACCTCATTAAGCTTAAAATCAAAGAGAATAGTGGTTTGCGTACCTTTTCCAAGCTCACTTTGTATTTCTATCTTGCCGCCCATCATATCCACGATATTTTTTGTAATAGCCATACCGAGACCGGTTCCCTGAATTCCGGAGACTGTTGATGAGTTAACTCTGGTGAACGGGTCAAAAATGGTTTTCAGGTACTCCTGCGACATTCCCATACCGTTATCCTTGATGCAGAACTCATATGTTGCATAGCCGTTGGGTTTCACAGTTTTTTCGGTAATACGCATGGAAATTGTTCCGCCGGGGGCAGTATATTTTATCGAGTTGGAGAGAATATTGAGAAGCACCTGATTAAGGCGAAGCTTGTCGCAGACAATTACTTCATCATTAATGTTCACTGTGTCAATAAAGAACTCGTGCTGCTTTGCACGCATATCGTGCTGAACAATATCCCTCAGAGTATGCATAATGCTGGGCAGGCTCTCCGGCTTTTCTTCAAGGTTCATCTTTCCGGATTCAATACGGCTCATATCGAGGACATCGTTAATAAGAGAAAGAAGATGATCTGAGGATTCACCGATTTTAGTAAGATAATCCTGAACCTGTGCCTTGTTATCAATGTGACTTGCGGCAAGTCCGGTATAGCCTATGATAGCGTTCATCGGTGTGCGGATGTCATGACTCATGTTGTTCAGGAAAGTGGTTTTGGCCGTGTTAGCAGACTCAGCCATGGAAAGTGCCTGCTTGAGTGCTTCCTGCTGCTCCATTTCCGCTCTGACTATACTGTCTCTGTCAGCAAATGCACTGATAATGTAGTGCGCTTCTTCGTCAATGCCCTCTGTCTTTACATATATTTGCTCCATCCAGATATAGTCATCACCCTGCTTACGCCTGAAGCGGACGGAGTCAACTTTTTTATGCTTAAGCATTTTCCTGATATTGGACAATTTCTCATATGGGATGAGAAGGCATTTGTCATCTGGATGAACCAGATTTTCTATATATCTGTGTGCAAGAACTTCGTAATCGGAAGACTTCGTATAATAATCTTGCATGAAGCCTGCCTTGTCCGAAATCACTCGTGACGAGTATTCACCCGTGTCGATATTAATGTAGTATATCGTGTTGTATGCGGAAGCAAGGCCCATGATGACATCCATGCTTTCTTTTTCCACTTTGCGCTGTATCTCGTCTCTCTGCCATTCGGCGGTAATATCCTTGAAACCGAAGGCAGCATGGTTTTCATCGGCACCGCGTATTACCTGAAGGCGGTAGTACCTTTCTCCGTCAATGTCAGAAACAGTTTTGAAAGTATAGGCGAATTCACTCTGCTTTTGAAGCCTGGCCTTCATACTTGACGGCAGGAACAGTTTTTTCATTTCATCCCTGTAATCTGGATGAACTTCCCTGTCAATGTACTCATAAATTGATTCCAGATAATTTGAATAAATGGGATAGTCTTCTTCAAGCCTTTTCGTGCGCTTGTATATCTGACATGACATATCGTTTAATCCGATATAATAGGCGGAAATATATGTGTTGAGGAAATAACTCGTGAATGCATTTTGCTCGGCAAGCTTTTCATTCAGCTTGTGTGCCTCGGCAAGTGCGTCCTCCAGCTCCAGCTGCTTTGACGCTTCTTTTAGCTTCCTGTCGTTAATGTTGAATACTCCGACGAGAAACCGACTGTCAGTACCGGGTTTCTTTGTGGTTTTGACACGATACCATGTGGGCTTGCCGTCACTAATCAACCGGTAATCAATAATAAACTCACCCTGCTCCTCAAGAGCCTTTTTGATGTATTCCTTGTTGCTGAAGGTGCTTATTATTAAATCCTTATCTTCTTCATAAACGACCTTCTCAACATCCTTCAAGGTATCAGCATAGAAATTTACATCGTTTTCGTTGTTTACGAGAACGGATTCGTAGTATTTGTTGTCATATGAAAAGACTTCGTATCTTCCGCTTTCAATATCAACATCGTATATTGCCTGAAAGTTGTCGGAAAGTTCCATGATTCTGGCCATTTGCTCACGGAAAATCTCCTGCTCTCTTTCAAAATGAAGGACCGATGTGACATCCATATGGATTCCTTCAATTCGGATACCTTTTGTATATGCCGGGTTCCGTACGCCGCCGCAGCGGACAATCATGGTGCGCCCGTCAGGATGATGCCAGGGGTACTGAACTTCCGCGTGTATACCGGCAGTCATCTTTTCCACTGATTCCGCAACTTCATCGTAGTGATTTGAGTCAATATGGTCGTACCATGCATGATATGTCTTTTCAGGAGATATCTGTTCAGACAGACCGATAAGACCGAGCATGACATTGTCAACATACATTCTCGGTTCACAGCCTTCATCAAGCTCAAAGGCCCATAATCCTATGTTTGCCTTATCCAGAATATCTGCAGAAAGAGGAATTGCACCCAAATTAGTTTCCATATCAGTAATTCCTTCAATATGAATCAGTACGCACATTCTTTACAGTTCAACAAATAGTGAGCTGCGTGAAAGAATACATTGCGCTTTGTTTATGCTTTTTACATATTTAGAATATATATAATCTAACAGAAAACAGTATAAATTACAAGATTAATTTCCCCAATTATTATCAAATAACTTTCCCCACTTT